>TARA_R110002074_G_scaffold62680_2_pt1 | contig 274173 bp, 239 predicted proteins | sample TARA_R110002074 | Tara Oceans TARA_R110002074 (sample SAMEA4397215) | marine metagenome | biome: Polar Biome; feature: [MIX] marine epipelagic wind mixed layer (ENVO:01000061); material: water (ENVO:00002006), including particulate matter (ENVO:01000060) such as... | depth...
AAAATAAAAAAGCCGCTCCAATGGAACGGCTTTTTATTATTTTTCATTTAAAATTAATCCACATTATCGTGTAAAAATGAATTGTTCGAACGTAAATCCAGTTCATCATCGTCGGTATTTACCGTGGTACGAGAAAGATTAGTATCGCTAGTATCGGTATCGTCTAATTCAATCCCCATGCGCTTATACGCAGGTTGTTTTTCAATTTCATCAATTTTAGAATTGCTATTTCTAAATTTATAATTGAATTCCTTCATCTTTCGTTTACGCTCCTCGGTGCGATCGCTTAATAACTTTGAAATGGGTGAATTAAGTGGATCTGCCGGTTCATCGTTGTCTTTTTCCTTTACAGGTTTTTCAACAGTTTTTGTTTCAAATTTCAACTCCTCTTCGGCTACTTCCTCCTTCTTGGAAGCAGGTTTTGCCTGATTTAGTTTGGCTTCCATTTCTTCATAGTCATCAAGGCTATAGCGCTTAACTCCTTTATCTGAATGTTCAGTCACAGGAATCACTTCCACCGCTTTTACCTCAATATCCTCGATATTCTTAACCAGTAATTCTGGCTCCTCTTCTTCCTCTTGTTGCTTTTCAAAAGAAGCCACTTTTTTATTTTCTTCTTTTGGGGAATGAATAGGAAGATCGAACATTAAAATTTGTTCGTCCATGGTTCCTATTTCATTTTCTTCGGAAAGATCTTCCTCCACAACTTCTTCAGCTTTATTCATTTTGCTTTCCACAATCACAAAATCGTTTACGTCAATTTCATTTATTTGAAGTTGCTGAAACTCTGCTAAAAAATGAATATCCACCCGTTCGTAATCTACCTGAAGATTCTTAATGAGCTCCGTAGTTTCAATATATCCTTCAAACGGAAGCTCATTCACTTTTGGCTTTTCAACTACCTCTTCAAACTCCTCTTCAAAAAGCACATGTTTTACCACAGGAGCTTCTTCTTTAACCTTAGCTTTTGGCTCTTCATAGGAAAAATCGATGGGTGTCGCCGTAGGGCTTGCACTTAAGTTCTGTTCTGCCTTTTGATCTTCTTCCAGCGTGTGAATGATTTTTTTGCTTTCGGTATTCACAATTTCGTGTTGCTGCTCGGCATTAAATCCTGTAGCAATTACGGTAATGGATATGGCTTTTTCCAACTCTTCATCTTCACCCACTCCCATAATAATATTGGCGCTGTGACCCGCTTCATTTTGAATGTGGTCACTAATTTCTCCAATTTCATCAATGGTGATTTCTTCAGAACCAGATACAATAAGCAAGAGTACATTTTTAGCTCCGCTAATTTTATTATCGTTAAGTAATGGCGAATCTAACGCTTTTGTTATGGCTTCATGAGCTCTTTGAGAACCCACAGCCGTTGCACTACCCATAATGGCGGTGCCACTATTAGCTAAAACTGTTTTGGCATCTCTAAGGTCAATGTTTTGTGTATAGTGATGTGTAATTACTTCGGCAATACCTCGCGCAGCCGTAGCTAATACTTCATCTGCTTTAGAAAACCCTGCTTTAAAACCTAAATTCCCATATACCTCACGTAATTTGTTGTTATTAATAACAACCAAAGAATCTACATTTTGTCTTAAATTTTCTACTCCTATTTGCGCTTGATCGTTTCTAATCTTTCCTTCAAACTGAAAAGGAATGGTAACGATTCCCACTGTTAAAATGTCTAAGTCCTTCGCCATTTTTGCAATAATAGGTGCTGCACCTGTTCCAGTACCTCCTCCCATACCAGCAGTAATGAAAATCATTTTGGTATTGGTAGAAAGCATATCCTGAATCTCTTGCATACTCTCCACGGCAGATTGCTCTCCAATTTTAGGATTAGCTCCAGCCCCAAGACCTTCGGTAAGGGAAACTCCTAACTGAATTTTAACTGGAACGGGACTGTTTTCCAATGCCTGTGCATCGGTATTACAAATTACAAAGTCTACGCCTTTAATCCCTTGGCTAAACATATGGTTAATGGCATTACTACCACCGCCACCAACGCCTATGACCTTTATGACGTTCGACTGATTTTTGGGCAGGTCGAATGAAATATTATCAAATTCTGTGTTGCTGCTCATAGTTGTCTTCTTTTTGTGAGGTTGTTATATTATATTATTCTAATTAGGTTTGAGATTATTCGGCGTTGTCCAAAAATTCTTTAAATTTTTCGGCCCACTTATCAAAAAATCGCTTTCCTCCTTTATTTGTTGTTACTTTTTCTTCATGCTCGCTATCTACACTTTCTAATTTCTCTTCCACTTCGGGAAGTTCATCATTCAATGCCATTTTAGCCCCTTGGTTTTTGCTCTTTCCAGTTAAGCTATTTAACACCAATCCAACGGCAGTAGCATACATTGGGCTGGTAGTTTCACTATCACTATCACCTGCCAAATGCTCATTAGGATATCCTATGCGAGTATCCATTCCTGTGATATATTCGACCAATTGCTTTAAATGTTTTAATTGAGCTCCACCCCCAGTTAAAACAATACCTGCAATTAATTTCTTTTTTTGCTCCTCGTGACCGTAATTCTTAATTTCGAGATATACCTGCTCAATAATTTCAACCACTCTTGCATGAATAATCTTTGAAAGATTTTTTAAGGTAATCTCCTTTGGTTCTCTGCCACGTAATCCAGGAATTGATACAATTTCATTATCCTTATTTTCCCCTGGCCAAGCGGAACCAAATTTAATTTTTAATAATTCGGCTTGCTTTTCAATGATGGAACAACCTTCTTTTATGTCTTCGGTAATCACATTTCCACCAAACGGAATAACCGCAGTATGTCTAATAATTCCATCCTTAAAAATGGCCAAATCGGTAGTTCCACCCCCAATATCTATTAAAGCCACACCAGCTTCCTTTTCTTCTTGACTCAATACAGCATTTGCCGAAGCAAGCGGTTCAAGTGTTATTCCAGCCAATTCGAGGCCAGCACTTTTTACACATCTACCAATATTTCTGATAGAAGAAACCTGCCCAACTACTACGTGAAAGTTAGCTTCCAATCTTCCGCCATACATTCCAATAGGTTCTTTAATTTCAGCCTGACCGTCTACCTTAAAATCTTGTGGTAATACGTGAATAATTTCTTCACCAGGCAACATCACTAGCTTATGTACTTGATTACAGAGCCTATCGATATCTTCATCGTTAATTACTTCATCGCTATTAGAACGGGTTATATAATCACTATGCTGAAGGCTTCTGATGTGTTGACCGGCAATACCAACCACTACTTCAGAAATTTTCATTCCAGAAGATGTTTCAGCATCTTGTACCGCTTGTTGAATGGACTGAATGGTTTGTGTAATATTGTTAACCACTCCTCGATGCACACCAAGACTTTTGGATTTACCAATACCCATAATCTCCATCTTTCCGTAATCATTTTTACGCCCAATCATAGCCACAATTTTTGTGGTTCCTATGTCCAATCCAACCGCAATGTTATTATTTTCCATGTTCTATTTTTTTGTAGCCACTACTTGACTTCCAAACTGTAAATCCACTAAATTATAGGCAGATAGCCTTTTGTCTTTTTTTGCTTTTTGATAGAAAGCTTTAAAATTTTGAATCTTTTTATCAATATGCTCTAGGTCTCCAAACTGTACTTTAAATCCCTCTTTCCTTAAAATAAGTTCTACCGTTCCGTTTTTATTTTTATGAAGCCCAGACACAATTTGCTTCATAAAAGTGTCATTTTTCAATTTTAAGAGCAATGGTGTAAGCTCCGTAAAATCTGTTTTTGAACTGCCCGTTATTAACGGAACTCTTGCTGAGTACACAGAGGATAGAGGCATTTTCTTTCCGTCTTCATCAATATAAAAGTGGTTTGACCCCACCACTCTGGCAATAGGATTTCGTTGTTCTATTTTGGCTCCCAAACCACCATCAATTGTTATAAACACCTGGGCATCACGTACCATAGGGTTATTTAACAATCTCTCTTCCATCTCTTTCAAAACTAAAGTTTCTTTAGGGATACTCGTAACACTGTCGCTATTTTGTATTAACAATTTATTAACCGCCGTTAATGTGATAAAAGGGTTGTTTTCGTCGGTAAACTTCACATCAATATGTGAGATTTTACGTGTGTTGTTTCGTTGTCTAGCAAATCCAAACAAGACCCCTGCAAGTACAATTACAAATAACAATTTTATAAATGCTAAAGTTCCTTTCATTGCTTTAAATATTGAGTTACTTTTTCTACTTCCGCACCAATATCACCTGCACCAACCATCAATTTCACCTTACAATGGGAGGATTTTAGTTTTTCTACCAACAGTTGCTTATTTATTAACGCCTTTTTAGGGTTCGAAATTTTATTTAAAAGCCATTCTGAATTTATCCCTTCAATGGGTACTTCACGCGCTGGGTATATTTCTAAAAGGTAGACTTCATCAAATTGTGAAAGGCTTTTTGCAAATCCATCACCAAAATCCCGAGTGCGACTAAACAAATGTGGTTGAAAAACAATCACTTTTTTATCGTTAGGATACATTTCTGAAACCGCTTGAAAAAGGGCATCAATCTCGGTAGGATGATGAGCATAATCGTCTATTAACACTAAATTTTCGGTTTTAATCTTATACGAAAATCTACGTTGCACTCCTCTAAAAGATAATAAAGCTTTGGGCAGGCCGGGAGTTGGGGTTCCCGCAGAAATGGCCATACCCAAAGCTGTTACCGCATTATGTAGGTTATGATGACCAGGGATAATAAATTGCAAGTTTTTAATTGTTTCATTCGGTGTTTTTAAATCAAAAACATAGGTTCCATTTTCAATTCGAACACGCTGTGCTTCAAAGTCGGCATCTTCTTCTATCGCTACCGTTTGACCGTTTAACGGAAGGCCTTTTTTATGTAATAAATGGTTTTTGTTTGTTATTAATTTTGAAAATTCTTTGAAAGAATCTTCAATGGTAGATGCATCTCCATAAATATCCAAATGATCTGCATCCATCGAGGTAACACAAGCAATATCGGGTTGCAACTGTAGGAAGGAACGGTCAAATTCATCTGCTTCTACCACTGTGATTTCAGTTCCTTTGCTAATAAAATTCGAGTTATAATTTTCGGCAATACCACCCAAAAATGCGGTCACAGGCATATTGCATTCTGCCATTAAATGGCCTAGAATTGCCGAAGTGGTTGTCTTCCCATGAGTTCCTGCCACTGCTAAACACAAGGTATTTTTGGTTACTTCACCCAATAGTTTTGCTCGTTTAACAACCTCAAATCCTTCAATAGTAAAATGATTCAAAATTGCACTATCCTTTGGAATAGCTGGTGTATACACAATAAGTGAATTTTCTATTGTTAAACCTTTTGGAATTTCCGAAACGGCATCTATAAAAGTGATTTTCATTCCTTCTTTTACTAGCTCATCGGTTAAATGTGTGGCAGTTTTATCATATCCAAATACATTTTTGCCCAATAACTTTACATATCTCGCTAAGGCACTCATTCCAATACCGCCAATGCCAACAAAATAAACGTTCGATATGTTTTCTAAAGGTTTCAATTTGACTTTTTCAATAGTTTTTCAATTTCTTCAACGATGGCTTTTGTAGCATTAGGTTTTGCTAACTTTTTTATGTTCTCTGAAAGTTTCAATTGTAATTCTTTCGATTGAATGAGATCTGAAAATTTAGTTTCAAAATCCGCATCCAAATCGGCTTCTTTAATAAGCATAGCAGCTTGTTGCCTTACAATGGAAAGTGCATTTTTGGTTTGATGGTCCTCTGCCACATTGGGCGATGGAATAAAAATTACTGGCTTTCCAACTAAGCATAATTCTGAAACAGATAACGCCCCTGCACGTGAAATAATAATATCTGAAGCTGCATACGCCAAATCCATGGTGTTTAAAAAGGCATGCACTTGTACATTTTTTGAAGCACTGTTCTTATACGTTTCGTAATAATATTTACCACATTGCCAGATAACCTGCAACTGGTTCTCTTCGAAAAAGGGAAGTTCTTTTTCAATAAGTTGGTTTATTCTCCTTGCACCCAAACTTCCGCCTAACACTAGGAGTGTTTTTTTGGTTTTATCCAACTTAAAAAAGGTTTGTCCCCCTTCTCTCTTTGAATGTATTTCTAAAAGATCTTGTCTTACTGGATTTCCCGTTACTACGAGTTTTTCCTTCGGAAAAAATTGTTCCATTCCTTCATAGGCTACACAAATGGTTTTTACTTTTTTACTTAACCATTTATTGGTAATACCTGCGTGGCTATTTTGCTCCTGAATCAATGAAGGAACTTTTCTTCGGGAAGCCACACGAAGCAAAGGAGCACTTGCATATCCCCCAGTTCCAATGGCAACATTGGGTTTAAAGTCTTTGATGATTCTTTTAGCTCGAATAAGACTTGAAGCCAACTTTAATGGGAACATTAAATTGCTCACTTTTAAATTTCGTTGTAATCCTGAAATCCAAAGCCCTTCAATTTTAAATCCAGCTTGAGGCACTTTTTCCATTTCCATACGGTCTTTAGCACCCACAAATAAAAATTCGGCATTGGGATAACGAGCTTTTAATTCGTTCGCAATGGCTACAGCTGGGTAAATATGACCCCCAGTTCCTCCTCCTGATATGATAAATTTATAAGGCTTCACTTAATATATCTAATGGATTTTCTTCTTCTTGTTCTTTTATTTGAACTTCTCTTTTTGCACTTACACTTAAAATCATTCCCAATGCTAAACAGGTCATCCAAATGGAGGTTCCTCCACTACTAATCAGTGGTAGGGTTTGTCCCGTAACAGGAAATAATTCCACCGCAACGCCCATATTGATAAGTGCTTGAAATATAATGGGCAAGCCCACTCCTGCAACCAATAATTTTCCGAATAGCGACGTGCTTTTATAAATCACAATGATTAATCTGAAAAGCAACAACAAATACAAAAACAGTAATGTTAAGCCACCTGCAATGCCGAATTCTTCGACGATGACCGCATAAATAAAATCTGATGAGGACTGTGGTAAAAAATTCTTCTGTACACTTTTACCAGGTCCTAATCCTACCACACCCCCTGAGGCAATAGCAATTTTGGCTTTTTCTATTTGATAATCTGCTTCGGTATCTTCTTTATCTGCAAAGTTTTCAACTCTGCTTATCCAAGTATCCACACGATTTGGAAAAACACCAGGAAATGCTTTGGCTGTTAAAACAAACAATGTTAAAAATAACAGACCAGCGCCAAGGATAATTCCGAGGTATCTAAGAGGATAGCCTCCTATAAAAACTAAGACAACCACCATAGCAAAGAGAATTGCTGTGGTAGAGAAATTTGCTGGAAGAATAAGGGCCAAAACAATAAATACTGGCAACCAAAGAGGCACTAAAGTTTCCTTAAAGCTTACTTCTTTGTCTTTAATTCTGGATAAATATCGTGCTACATAGGTCATTAACACCACTGCCGCCAAGGCCGAAGTTTGAAAAGTAACCCCAACAAAAGGAATCCGAATCCATCTACTTGCATTAGCCCCTTCTATTGTATTTCCTTGCGCTAAGGTGATTAACAAAAGAATAATAACGATGGGTAATGCAATAATAGAAAGTCCTCTAAAATAATGGTACGGAATTTTATGCACACCGTATAAGATGGCAAATCCTAAAAGTAAATGGGCAAAATGTTTTAATAAAAACTGAATCGTATTTCCATTCCCGTATAAATAAGCCAAATTGCTACTGGCACTATATACAGGCAAAAAGGAAAACAATGCTAAAAGGGCAACTACTGCCCAAATAGCCTTATCTCCTTGTAAGTATTGAAATACGTTTTTCATTTAACTAAAGATTTCTAACAGCTTCTTTAAATTGTCTTCCTCGGTCTTCATAATTTTCGAATAAATCGAAACTGGCACACGCTGGAGATAGTAAAACCGTATCCCCTTTTTCTGAAAGTCTATAGGCTACTTGTACTGCGTCACGCATACTTTCAGTTTCTACCATGATATCGACCACATTCCCAAAGGCTTTTATTATTTTATCATTATCTACTCCCAAACAAATAATTGCTTTCACCTTTTCATTTACCAAGGGAAGTAATTCTTCATATTCATTGCCTTTATCTACTCCTCCCACAATCCAAACAGTGGGTGATTCCATGCTGTCTAAGGCATAAAACGTAGCATTAACATTGGTTGCTTTGGAGTCGTTGATGTACACCACATTGTTAATTTTAAGCACTTTCTCTAATCGATGCTCTACTCCCTGAAAACTCTCCAAGGATTGTCGAATCGTATCTTTACGTATTCGAAGTAGCGTAGCTACCGTAGAGGCTGCCATGGCATTTTTTAAATTATGATTTCCAGTTAATTGTAGATTTGTGATTGGCATGGTATGTGAGTTTATTTTTGTTTTTATGATGATATTTTTGTTTTCTATATATGCGCCCTCATCAAGTTTTTTATCCAATGAAAAAGGCAATAATTGTGATTGAATTGGATGTTCTGAAAGCCATTTCCCGATAACTTCATCATCTGCATCGTAAATGAAAAAGTCTTCCTTTGTTTGATTCATGGCTATCCGAAATTTTGAAGCGATATACTTATTGAAATCATAGTCATATCGATCTAAATGATCCGGTGTAATGTTGGTTAAGACTGCTATATGCGGTCTAAAAGTCTCAATACCGTCTAACTGAAAACTACTCAACTCCAATACATAATTCTCGTTTTTATCTTCAGCAACAAGTTGGGCAAAACTTTTCCCAATGTTTCCTCCTAAAGCCACATTCAACTCATCTTTCAGCAATGCATAAGACAAACTAGCGGTAGTGGTTTTCCCATTACTCCCAGTTATTCCTATGATAGTAGCTTCAGTATATTCTGAAGCAAATTCGATTTCAGAAATTACCTTCACGTTAGCCTCTTTCAGCTTTACTATCAAAGGTGCTTTTTCCGGAATTCCCGGACTTTTCATAACGACATCTGCCGATAGTATTTTAGCTTCGGTATGACCCTCGTCTTCCCATTCAATCTCATGATGTAAAAGAACTTTTTTATAGATTTCTTTTATTTTTCCGAAGTCTGAAACAAAGACTTCAAACCCCCTTTTCTTTCCTAAAATGGCCGTGCCCACACCACTTTCTCCTCCGCCCAATATGACCAGCCTTTTTGCCACCTTTATCTAATTTTTAATGTTACAATGGTGATCACCGCAAGCACAATACTTACAATCCAAAACCGAGTAACAATCTTACTTTCGTGATAGCCTTTAACCTGATAATGATGGTGTAAGGGTGACATTCTGAAAATCCTACGCCCTTCTCCATATTTCTTTTTGGTGTATTTAAACCAACTTACTTGCATCACTACCGAAAGATTTTCCATTAAGAAAATTCCACAGAGAATAGGGATAAGCCATTCTTTTCTAATGGCAATCGCTATTACTGCAATGATTCCACCAATGGTTAAGCTTCCTGTATCTCCCATAAAAACTTGAGCCGGATAGGCATTGTACCATAAAAACCCAATAAGTGCCCCCACAAATGCCATAATAAAAATGGTCAACTCACCCGTATTGGGGATGTACATAATGTTGAGATAATCTGAAAAAATTACGTTCCCCGAAACCCAAGCGAAAATGGCAAGGGTCACTCCTATGATTGCCGAAGTACCTGCAGCTAGGCCGTCTATTCCATCGGTTAAGTTTGCTCCATTGGAAACGGCTGTAATAATGAAAATGACAATCGGGATAAAAACCAGCCAAGCGTAATCTTTGTATTCATCTCCTGCCCAAGTGACTAGTTTTTCATAATTGATTTCGTTGTCTTTAACAAAGGGAAGGGTTGTTAAAAGAGTTTTCTCCTCTGCATAAAAATCTTTATCTGCCTTTTGAGTAATTTCGGTTTGATTTGGAATTTTATCTACTTTCTCTCTCCTTACGGTGATGTCGTCGTGAAAATACATGGTAGCCCCTATAATAATTCCTAAGCCAACCTGCCCAAAGACTTTAAATTTTCCTGGTAGCCCTGCTTTATCTTTTTTGAATTTTTTAATGTAGTCGTCAATAAACCCAATTGTTCCCATCCAAATGGTGGTCACCAATAGCATGATGACATAAATATTCTCCAACTTGGCAAAAAGAAGTACTGGAATGATGGTGGCTAAAATGATAATGATTCCACCCATAGTTGGAGTTCCTGCCTTTTCATTTTGTCCTTCCAACCCCAAGTTTCTAATGGTTTCCCCTACTTGTTTTTTCTGAAGAAACGCTATGATTTTCTTACCATAGATGGTAGCGATAAACAGTGAAAGCATTACTGCTAAAGCCGCTCTAAATGTGATGAACTGAAAGAGTCCAGCACCTGGCAAGTCATAGGTTTTATCGAGAAAATCAAACAAGTAATACAGCATCTTATTTATGTAAATCGGTTAGCATTTGGTTTACTATTTTAAAATCGTCAAAATCGAATCGCTCTCCTTTAATTTCTTGGTAGGTTTCGTGACCTTTTCCAGCTATTAAAACAATATCTCCTTCATTAGCCATTTGACATGCCGTTTTAATGGCTTGCCTTCTATCGGTAATGGAAAGTGTTTTTTTATAATGCGTTGGGGAAACTCCCTTTTCAATGGCTTCAATGATAAGCTCGGGGTCTTCATTTCTTGGGTTATCACTCGTAAAAATCACTTTTGTACTTAGTGTTGCAGCAATGTTTCCCATTTTAGGTCTTTTTTCAGCATCGCGATTTCCACCACATCCTACCACCGTAATTAATTCTTCATTTCCAGTCCTGATGGAATTAATGGTTTCCAATACATTTTTCAAGGCATCTGGTGTGTGTGCATAATCTACTATGGCTGTTATATTTTTTGAAGAAACAGCATATTGAAATCTCCCGTCCACGCTTTCCAAGGTGCTCATTAGTTGAAGCGCCTCCATAGTTTCCAATCCTAATAAATCGGAAGCACCATAAATGGCTAATAAGTTGTATGCATTAAAATTACCTATAAGTTTTACCCACAATTCATGAGTATTTATTTTGAGTAACAAACCTGTAAACTGATTTTCTAAAATCTGGGCTTTATAGTCTGCCATACTCTTTAGAGCATAGGTATATTTCTTAGCCAATGTGTTTTGAAGCATTACTGGACCATTTTTATCATCCACATTTGTTAATGCGAAAGCCGATTTTGGTAAAGCATCAAAAAAGGATTTTTTTACATCGCGGTATTCTTTAAAGTCTTTATGATAGTCTAAATGATCGTGCGAAAGATTGGTAAAAATACCTCCTGCAAAATGCAATGCTTCAGTACGCTTTTGATGAATTCCATGAGAACTAACTTCCATAAAACAATACTCTACCCCAGCATCGACCATTTCTCGTAAATACTTATTAATAGTTAGCGAGTCTGGTGTAGTATGCGTTGCAGGATAGGTTGTATCTCCTACTTTAATATTTACTGTGGAAAGTAAGCCCGTTTCAAATCCTGCATTTTTGAAAAGCTCATAAAGCAAGGTTGAAATGGTAGTTTTTCCGTTGGTTCCTGTAACTCCTACGAGTTTTAGATTTTCGGAAGGATTCTCGTAAAAGTTCGCCGCCATAAAGGCAAGTGCTTGTTGAGAGTCCTTTACCTGAACGTACGTAATACCGTTAATAATAATTTCTGGTAAGGTTTCACAAACAATAGCAATAGCTCCTTTTTCTGAAGCCATTTTAATAAAGTCATGTCCGTCAGAAAGTGTTCCTTTAATCGCTACAAACACATCGTTAAGTGCCACTTTACGAGAATCGAATTCAATATTCGTGATGGCCACAGAGGTATTCCCCACAACTTTTTCGAGGGTTACTTTATACAATATGTCTTTTAACAAAATCACGATAGATTCAATATTATTTTTTTGCCCTTTTGAATTTTTTCACCCGACGGAATGGATTGTTCTTTAACCGTTCCATTGCCTTGAGTCACCACTTTTAACCCTAAATTTTCCAAAATGGATATCGCATCCATCCCCGTCATACCAACCACATTTGGCACTTTTGAACCTCCTTTTTGTTCTTTGGCATAATAGGTTTCAAAATCTTTTGAAACCGAAGGCGCTTTTGGGTTTTCTTCGTTTACTTCGTTTACTTCATCTATTAAAGGACTATCGGTAAATATTTTTTGTGCTATTCTTTTAAAAACAGGCCCTGTTACATCGGCTCCATAAAATCCCTTTTTGGTGCTAGGTTTATGAATAACGACTATGCAAGAATATTTTGGATTATCTGCTGGGAAATATCCAGAGAAAGAAGAAATATACTTTCGATCTTTATCCCAATTTGGAAGCCAGTATTCGGTTCTAGCGGTTCCTGTTTTCCCGGCCATAGAGAAATTTTCAGAATACAAGCTTTTCCCCGTTCCTCTCTTTACAATATTTTTGAGAATATCTCGAATTTCATCAAGCGTTTTATCTGAACATATTTTAGGGTTAATAATTTCGGTATCAAAGACTTCCACTCCCTTATTCATCGTTCTTATTTCTTTGATGAATCGAGGCTTCACCATCACTCCATTGTTTGCAATTGCATTATAAAAAGTAAGTGTTTGTAGGGGTGTCATTTTTAAATTATACCCATAGGCCATGGACGGCAATGCATTTTTACTCCATTTACTATGACCTGGCTCTGGTATCATAGGTTTCCCTTCTCCAGAAATAGGAATTCCAACCTTTTTGTTTAAATGCCATTTTTTAAAATGGTCAATAAGCTTATTAGGGTTTTTAGCATAATGGTCATCTATAATGGATGCCAAGCCAATATTGGAAGATACTTCCAGTGCCTTTGCGGCAGAAATTTTTCCGTATCCACCGCGTTTAGAGTCGGTGATATTCCTACCATAAAATCGTTTACTACCTTGTTTGGTATCGACCACCGTAGAAGTATCAATTACCTTATCTTCCAAAGCTGCCATAAATGCCATCACTTTAAAAGTTGAACCCGGCTCGTGGCTTTCGCCCACAGCATAATTCAATTTTTCGTAATACGTCCCAACATCCGTTTTACCAAGATTTGAAATCGCTTTAATTTCGCCAGTTTTAACCTCCATGACAATAACACTTCCATGCTCGGCTTCGTAAAACTCCATTTGCTTTAACAAGGCATGATGTGCTATGTCTTGGATATTTACATTGATTGTTGTTACAATATCATACCCATCTTGGGGCTCAATTTCATTTTCATCCGAAACTGGCTTCCATTGTCCTTGTGCTATTTTTTGTTTAAGACGTCTCCCATTTTTCCCTCTTAAAAATTCATCGAAAGCTCCTTCAAAACCTACTTCATACACTCCTTTTTCTTGATTTTTTTCATTCCCTACTAGACGTTCACCAACTTTCCCCATTGGATGCTCCCGAACCGTGTTTTGCTCCACTATAATACCTCCACGATAAGGCCCTTTATTAAACAAAGGCATCTTTTTTACTTTTATGTAATTTGAATACCCCAATCCACGTGCAATTAGTAAGTATCTGTTTTTATCGGCCCTCGCCTTTCTGAAAAGGTTTTGATAATAGGCAGAAGATTTACCAAAGAGCTTACTTAACTCTTTGGAAAGCGGAACAAGGTTTTTATCGAAGTCTTCTTTTGAAACCGTAACCGCATCGAAACGAATATCGTACTTTGGAACGGAGGTAGCTAATAAACTCCCGTCATCTGCATACACATTTCCTCTATTGGCTTCAATGGTAAAGTTTTTTGTAGTGTTGTGTTCTGCAAGCTCACGGTATTTATCCCCTTCAATAAATTGAATACTCACCAACTTAAATACAATGAGAAGCCCGAAGATGAACATACCTCCGGCGATAAAGTAGAATCGGTTTAATATGTTCTTGTCCTCTACTGGCACGCGCTATTCACTTTTTTTAATGATGACTTTTTGCGGTGGGATTTCAGAAGGAAAAAGATCCCTACTTTCCATCGCTTTTATAATTTTACTTTCCATTTTAGCTTGCATTAATTGCATCCTAACATCTACATATTCACTTTTTAACTCCTTTACTTGATTACTCAATCGTGCTATTTGGTGTACTTTTTTATCGGCTTGGTGCGAACTAGCAATCATCATTAAAGCCAAGGCCGAAAGAAAAATGATAAACCTCCAATTTTTAAAAGCATCGTCGCTCACTAAAAATTTTCCTTTAATGATATTGTAGAAGTTCTTTTTCATTATAACTTTTCGGCAATTCTTAATTTTGCACTTCGAGCTCTATTGTTTTTACTAATTTCTTCTTCGGAAGGAATAATAAATTTCCCCACTAGTTTAAAAGGAACTTCTACCCTTCCAAAAACATCTTTCTCTGGTTCTCCTTCAAAAAGTCCATTTCGCATAAATCGTTTTACAAGTCTATCTTCAAGAGAGTGATAGGATATTAAACTAAGTCTACCTCCCGTTTTTAGCACCTCGGGTGTTTGCAAAAGGAATTCTTTTAAAACTTCCAATTCTTGGTTAACTTCAATTCGAATAGCCTGAAACACTTGCGCTAAAATTTTATTCTCTTTATGCTTTGGTAAAAATCTTCCCAACACTACTTTTAGTTGTTCACTCGATTTTATTGCTTCTTTGGCTCTTCCTTCTACAATCAATCGCGCCATTCCTGCCGCCGCTTTCAATTCACCATATTCCCGCAATACATTCCGAAGCATTTTTTCATCATAATCATTTACTACTTGATATGCCGAAAGCGGACTATCCTGATTCATCCGCATATCTAAGTCTGCTTCAAACCTTGTAGAAAATCCACGCTCTGGAACATCAAACTGATGCGAGGAAACACCAAAATCTCCTAAAATTCCATCCACTTTGGTATGTCCATAAAATCGTAAATACCGTTTTAAGAATCTAAAATTCTGATTGATGAGCGTAAAGCGTGGATCATCGATAGCATTTTTAAGAGCGTCTTTATCTTGATCGAAAGCAAGTAGTTTTCCATTTTTCCCAAGTCTTTCCAAAATCTCCTTAGAATGTCCCCCGCCGCCAAAAGTTACATCCACATAAACACCATCGGGCTGGATGTTGAGACCCTCTACAGTCTCTTTCAGTAAAACCGGATTATGATATTCCATTATCATCATCATTGACACCACCCATGACTTCTTCGGCTAAGTCCGCAAAGTCATTGGCAGCATCATCTATTGCTTTTTCATATTTAGTTGCATCCCAAATCTCTACAATACTTATTGCCGAAGACACCACAATTTCCTTATGGATACCCGCAAAATCCATTAAATCTCGCGGAATGTTTAGTCTTCCTGCTGTATCCATTTCTACGGTTCTTACCCCAGCAGTGAAACGACGAATAAAGTCATTGTTTTTTCTATTGAATCGATTTAACCCACTCACTTTCTGCATCAATTGTTGCCACTCTTCCATAGGGTACAACTCCAAACATGGCTGAAACACAGCTCGCTTAATTACAAATCCTGAAGGAGCGACAGTGGCCAGTTGCTTTTTTAAATCGGCTGGCACCATAACCCTTCCTTTGGAGTCGGCTTTGCAGTGGTATGTCCCAATAAGATTGAGCATGAGTGTAAACTTGAGTTTGATTTAGTAAAACCAAATATAAATGAATTTTACCACTTTTTACCACTTTTTACCACATTGTTGATAAGTTTTACCACCCACTATATGAATTTAGTATGCCAATTTTCTATTTGTATTGATTTACAGCAGATTAAAGACTGGCATTTGCGGAAGTTTTCAACAATAAAAACAAGCACATCATTTCGTTAAAATTTGTTTACTTTTGTTTTAAGTTTTAAAGCACTTTATGGCACATCGGCTTAAAAAAGAAGGTAAATACTCTTACTTAGAAATTGGCGAAGGAACTCCTATTGTAATTATGCATGGGCTAATGGGTGGTTTGAGTAATTTTGATGGAGTTGTTGATTTTTTTCCGAAAAAAGGATACAAAGTAGTTATCCCGGAGTTACCCATTTACTCCATGCCAATTCTTAAAACCAATGTAAAAAACATTGCAAAATACGTTTCGGGTTTTATCGATTTTAAAGGATATAAAGAGGTTATTCTTTTAGGAAATTCATTAGGAGGTCATATTGGCTTAATGGTCACAAAATTGTATCCAGAAAAAGTAAAAGCCTTAGTGATTACAGGTAGTTCTGGGCTATACGAAAGCGCCATGGGTGAGACTTATCCAAAAAGAGGTGACTACGATTATATTAAACAAAAAGCAGAAAATGTTTTTTACGATCCTTCTATTGCTACCAAAGAAATTGTAGATGAAGTCTACGCCAGTGTAAACGATAGAAACAAACTTATCAGAACACTCTCTATTGCCAAAAGTGCCATTCGACATAATATGGCAAAGGATTTACCCCATATGCACAATCCAACTTGCATTATTTGGGGGAAAAATGATAATGTTACCCCTCCTGAAGTAGCCGATGAATTCCACGAATTACTGCCTGATTCAAATTTATACTGGATTGACAAATGTGGACACGCTGCCATGATGGAACATCCAGATACATTTAACGACATATTGTACGGCTGGTTACAAGAGCGAGGTTTTTAACATTCTCATTATGAAAATTACTTCGGCAGAATTTGTAATGAGTAACAGTGATGTTGCCAAATGTCCAAAAAATAAATTACCCGAATACGCCTTTATTGGAAGATCCAACGTTGGTAAATCCTCTTTAATCAACATGTTGATGCAACGCAAAAGCCTTGCGAAAACAAGTGGCAGACCCGGAAAAACACAATTAATTAATCACTTTTTAATTAATAAAAATTGGTACTTGGTAGATTTACCTGGTTATGGTTACGCGCGTGTTTCCAAATCTAGTAAAAAAACCTTTCAGAAATTTATTACCAATTATTTCGAAAAACGTCAACAACTTGTGCTAGGCTTCGTTTTAATTGATTGCAGACACGAGCCACAACCTATCGATTTGGAGTTTATGGAATGGATGGGGCAAAGTCAGATTCCCTTTAGTATTATTTTCACAAAAGCCGATAAACTAAAACCAAACGCCCTAACTAGAAATTTGGAAGTTTACACCCAAAAAATGCTGGAAACCTGGGAAGAAATGCCTCAGTATTTTGTCACTTCCTCAAGTAATGGTGACGGACGTGACGAATTGTTAGGGTACATTAATCAAATTAATTCCGATTTAACCGCTCTGTAATTAATTCGATTAAAGATTCTGGGGTTTTGAGTTCTTTTAACTCTTCCGAAGAAATAAAAACCTCTAAACCTTCATTTATTGATACTAATATTACTGGGAAATCAACCTTTTGAAGCCACTTAGATTTGTATTGTTTTTGAAACTCATCACGATGTAGAAAAATCAATTCAGTTTTTGAGTTTTCCCTAAAATCTTTCCAAATCTTTTTTTCTGAAAAAGCACCAAATGTAATGGCGCAAAGACTACAAGAATAATTCTTTGGACTTATAATTTTATGTGCAGTATCCCAAAGTGCTTGTACTTTTCCTGAGGTTGCATTGTAAACAAAAATAAGCTTCAAATTAGTCTTTTTTCAATTCTAATTTTTCAGCAAAATAATCGCAAAAGTCAAGCATGGTAGCGCTCATTTTCTCATCGTTTGTCGCACGCTTAAAAGTGTTTGCCATGGCTGTTAGTGTTTGATGAAAAAACACCTTCATTTCGTCCAGCGGCATATCTTTTGTCCATAAATCGATACGTAAAGCTTCTTGATTTTTATGATCCCAAACCGAAAGTAGCATCGCCTTTGTTTCCATATTATCTACGCCACCGTCTGGTGCTGCCCAATGCAGTTTTTCTGGAATGCGATTTTCGTCCATTCCCACTGTTAATTTAATTTCTGATGTAATTTTACTCATTTCTTTGGTTTGTATTTTGAATCATTAAAAATCTCTTCGGCACGTTTGTTCATTAATTGTTGCAATGAAACTGGATTTTCTTCCATATACGATTGCACAATCTTCCAGCCTATATATCTCCCAATCATTCCGGGAGATTCATTATCAATTTCTAAGTTAAATTTTGAAAAGGGCGCAGGCGTAATAAAGCGTTGAAGCAATTTTACATCGGTGCTGTATAAAAGTTCATTTTCAATAAAATAACGCCACACCTCCACTTCGTTTTCAACAGCCCAAATCATTTCATCCTCGGTATACCCCATTTTATCAGCATCGGGAACATTAGGCAACCATAAATCCTTTAAATAGAGTTCCTTTCCATAATATATCATTTGCTCTAAAAATGATCGTTGGGTGGGTACCGAAATATACTTCTTAGCATAGGCAGATGCAACATCTGGTATTATCTGCGAAGGTTTCATAGTTTTTGAAATATATTTCGAAATTCCTTCATAAAAAAAGTGATTCTCCCCTAAATAGGTGTCAAATTCTATGATCAAAAATTGATCGTTGGCAATAACTTTGGTTCTATAATCCACATCTGAGGTAGTGGTAAAAACCAAAGGTGTTGAAAAGTCCGGAAAATAGTATTTAATATGCTGAAACAGTGCTATTAAATCATCTTCAAGCTTTTCTTCGGAAGGGAATACTTTTAGGACCTCATCATTTAGTTGCTTTTGAAGCGTGTCTTGCATTTTCTCAACCCAAATACTATCGTGATATTGCTCTGGAAAGAACAAAGGATATTGACTTTTAAGGTTTTCTAAATCTGAAGGACTGGCTTGAGCAAAAACTTTATCAAAACGCACTAACTCAAGATTTATAGGGATTTTTTCAACTTCCTCCTCTGTTTTAGACTTCGATTGACATCCCAAAAGCAAAAGAACTACGAAAAAAAATGAAACGAGGTACTTCATAAAATTTAAATTCTTCATTAATAACGGTATTCCCTTTTTTAAATTTTGTTTTCTCTATTTTTGTGATGCAAAGGTATCATTAATCTTATTTAAATTATCCCAAAATGAACACAGAAAAGGTTACAGACCATATTATAAATTGGTTAAAAGAATATGCCATAAATGCCAAAATGGATGGTTTTGTTGTTGGAGTTAGTGGCGGAATAGACTCTGCGGTAACCTCAACCCTTTGTGCAATGACCGGATTACGGACCCTTTGCGTAGAAATGCCCATTCATCAAGCGGCATCACAAGTGACAAGAGCACAGGAGCATATTGCCCAATTAAAAAGTCGCTTTGCCAATGTAACCGACGTACGAGTAGATCTTACCCCTGTTTTTGAAGAATTTAAAAAACAAGTGCATCAAACCGAAGCAGATGCCTTTCTTGATTTAAGCCTTGCAAATACCCGTGCTCGCCTACGAATGACAACACTATATTATTTTGCAGGATTACATCGATATTTAGTAGCAGGAACAGGGAATAAAGTAGAGGATTTTGGGGTAGGTTTTTACACAAAATACGGAGATGGTGGCGTGGATTTAAGCCCCATTGCAGATTTACTAAAAAGTGAAGTGTATAGTATTGGTAGACATGTCGATGTTCCAGATTCTATCTTAAAAGCAGCTCCCACAGATGGCCTTTTTGGCGATAGCCGAACGGACGAAGATCAAATTGGAGCAAGTTATGACGAACTAGAATGGGCAATGAAAATGATTGAAGAAAACAAATCTCCAGAAGACTTTGAAGACCGCAAAAAAGAAGTACTCAAAATATACGCACGACTAAATAAGGCCAACCAACATAAGATGAAACCTATTCCTGTTTGTGAAATACCACCTTATCTTAAACTTTAACAGTTCTTCAACGAATTTTCGTACAGTTCGACGAAAAATAATTGAGTCTCAACTTCTTTTTTATAGTTTTGATTTGTAGTATAAATATTACAAAAACCTCACACTTATTATAATCCCCTGTTTTAAGTGTTTTCTTTAACAAAATGAAATAAGAATGAAGAAAATTGTTATTGCAGATCACCACCCAGTTACCAGAAAAGGGATTGCTTGCATGTTAAAAAAGTCGAAGGATTATTCCATCGTAGGAAAAGTAAATAATGGAGATGAACTTTTTAAGAATTTGGAAGAAATCAATCCTGATATTTTAATTATGGAAATTGATATGCCTCAGATAAACGGCATAAATGTCTTACGAAGCATAAAAACTGAATTTCCCCAAACAAGAGTACTAATCTTCTCTACACATCCCGAGGAAATTTACGCACTTCGTTCTATTAAATCTGGTGCCGCAGGATATGTTCCAAAAACAGCCTCAACAAAGGTATTTTTAAAAGCACTGAAACGAATTGCCAAAGGAGGCATTTTCCTTAATGAAGAACTTACTTCAACTTTTACTAGTAGAAACGTTGGAGAATCTAGTGCTATAAGCCGTTATAAAAAATTATCTTCTCGCGAGATTGAAGTCCTCAATTTATTGTCGAGTGGAAAACGCAATAAAGACATTGCAAACGCACTTGATATTAACGAAAAGACTGTTAGTACTTACAAAACGAGACTGTTGAAAAAGTTAAAAGTGGATAATTTAGCAGATTTAATTAACCAATCGAGAATGTTTCAGTTTGGGTAGTTAGAGCACCCTATTTAGTTTTTCTGAAAGGACTTTTTTCAACGTAATGTAATCCATAATATCCTGGAGATTTTCTTTGTTTTCAGAAATCTCGGGATTTTTAACTGCTTCACTTAAATCCATTATTTTTTTAGACACCAAGTGCCTACGTAAATTCAAAATGGTTTCACTCACCATTTGTGAAATACCGTGTTTTTTCTCTTTTACGTAAATATCCTTTCTATCCCAATGGTGTAATTGATGTTTTTCTTCATCCATAACCACATGGCTGGCTACCTCTGCAATTTCTTTAGGAAGTTGATTTATTAATTGATCTATTTTCAACTCTCCTTCTTGATTATAAGTGTTTATTACAGCGTAATATAATTGCTGAAAGGCATCATTTGTAAACTCAACTTCATCCTCTTGAAGATCCAAATAAATCTTTTCAAACACCTTTGCTGTCACCCATTCAGGCTTAAAAACAATTTCACCTTCTTCTGATGCTTCAATAATTAATTCTTCAAAACGCTCCTCCTCATTTCCATATAGCAATAACAATTCAATAATTTTTTGCTCTAATTGATATTGCGCATCTACTTTTTGAATGACCTCCTTTTCTACAGGCACCACTTCCATAGTTTCTGTATCTCTTCGAGGCCTTTTTGATGCTTCCCTTCGTTCCTTCTGAAGCATTTGAGCAAGCGTGTTAAAAAGCACTTCCTCACTAATATCCATGATACGAGAGCATTCTTTTAAATACACTTCCTGCTTTATCGAATCTGGAATTTTCGAGATACTCGTGACCATATCCCGAATAGTCTCCGCTTTTTTTATAGGATCATTCTTGGCTTCAGAAGCTAAAAGAGATGCTTTAAAATTGATAAAATCTTTAGCATTCTCTTCTAAATACAACGTGAGATCTTCAAGTGAATTATTTTTCGCAAAACTATCTGGGTCCTCGCCTTCTGGAAAAGTACAAATCTTTACATTAAGCCCTTGTTCCAAAATTAAATCCACCCCACGCAGTGAGGCACGAAGCCCAGCAGCATCTCCATCAAATAGTAAGGTGATGTTTTTGGTTAATCGATGAATGAGTCTTATCTGCTCTGAAGTTAACGCAGTACCAGAAGAAGAAACTACATTTTCAATTCCGCGTTGGTGAAACTGAATCACATCGGTATAGCCTTCAACCAAATAACAATTATCCTCTTTAGCAATGGCTTGTTTTGCAAAGTAAATTCCGTAGAGGACTTTACTTTTATGATATACTTCACTCTCGGGTGAATTAAGGTATTTTGCTGCTTTTTTATCGCTGGTTAAAATTCGGCCACCAAAACCTAATACGCGTCCGCTTAAACTGTGGATTGGAAAAATAACACGTCCTTTAAATCGGTCGAATTGTTTTTCTGTTTTTACAATAGTTAACCCTGTTTTTTCAAGGTAGCTAAGTTGGTATCCATTTTTTAAGGCTTCAGAGGTAAACGCATCCCACTCATCTGGCGAATACCCAAGCTGAAACTTTTTTATTATAGCTTCAGTAAACCCTCTTTCCTTAAAATAGCTATAGCCTATGGCTTTTCCAGCTTCAGTTTCCGTAAGTGTTTTTGCAAAATAGTCTCGTGCAAATTCATTCACCAAATACAAACTTTCCCGTTCGCTTGCTTCCTCTTTGGCTTCGGCACTTTGTTCAGTCTCTTCAATTTCAATTCCATACTTTTTGGCTAAATATTTAATGGCCTCGGGATACGAAAAATGTTCGTGCTCCATTAAAAATGCCACTACATTACCTCCTTTTCCGCTGGAAAAATCCTTCCAAATTTGCTTTACGGGGGATACCATAAAACTGGGGGTGCGTTCTTCAGAAAAAGGACTCAATCCTTTATAGTTACTCCCCGATTTCTTTAACTGAACAAAATCACCAATAACCTCCTCAACACGGGCGGTATCAAATACTTGATCTATGGTGGTTTTTGAAATCAAAAGGAGCTAAATTTAAAACAAATATACTAAATGAAAACCTCTCGACTGCGCTCGATGATACAATAAAAAAGACACTCAAAAACCGAGTGCCTTTTCTTGCTAATTATTGAAACATCTGGCTAATCCATATCGAAACGCAATCCTAAGGATACATTGTGAAGGTCTATAGTATTATCTTTAAAAATTGGGTTGAGATCATATTTTACATAAAGCGCAGTGTCTCGCCATCCAATATACCCACTCAATCCATAAATTACATTATTAGTATTGTAATTGGCCTTTAATTTTTGTTTTACACTTTCACCTTCTTCATCAAACTTTAATTTTTGACGTGCGCCTAAATTAAGTCCAACATACCCACCCAAACCTACTTTTATTTTATTATAGGTATTATACCTAAAATAGGTTTCTTTTTCAATCTTGTTTGAGGGGCCAAATTCAAAATGTACTGGAATTACAAGGTTATCCATTCGGAATTTCGATTTATCCAAATCTCCATCAAACGTTTGCAGTTCGGACATGTCTCCTGTATCCACAAAATACCTATTATCTGTTGGCTTAAGTCCGTTAAACTGAAATGAAATTCCGTATTTTACACGAAGCCAATTGCTTTCATTAAAAACTCTCGTTTTCCAAGCCCAACCAATTTCTGCAAATCGGCTTCCTCCTATTTTAAAATCGCTATCATTTAAAGATTGTCGATCGCCAATCGCATTGTTTAAGCCAAAAGCCAAAACAAAATCACTGGTGGTACGACGGTCGTATTTTCTTTCTTTATACTTTCTACCTAGGTAAATAAAGCCGTCTTTGTCTTTTCCTCCCAGTCCAAAACTCAAAACAGTTCGATCATCATCATCAATAACCTCCACAGTATTGTTGCGTTGGATTAATGCTATTTTATTGTCTACAATAGCGATTCGGTTTTCAATATTGAGTGCATGCTTTTCGGCAGCGGCGTTTTTTAATTGCTCTGCTTCAGCCTCAGTAATTTGATTGTTCTCCAATCTTTTATTAATGTTCTCTACTTCCCCTTTTAACAAGTCCTTTTCTTCATTAATAATAGCTTCCTTTGAAGCTTCTAAGGTTTCTAAAGTGGTTTCTTGAGCGTGGATTTGGCACATAGTTAGTAGCCATACCGCCAAAGCGGCACTAAATGTAATAAGTCTCATAATGTTCGTGATTTGTGCTTTTTAAAGCGTGATTGATGAATTGTTTAATTGTTGCGTTCTGCAACGGCAGACCGCACTTTGTTGAATCCTTCCCCTAAGGCATCGAAAACCCGATCTCGAAAACTACGTTCTAGTTCGGTTTCTACATCCAACAGTAGGGCTGCAGCATCTACTTTTTGGGTGTTGGCCTGTAAGATTCTATTATTGGAGATGTCCCGTTGTGCTTTGGCCAAAAGCGCATCGATTTCATCTGGGGTCACTGTATTATTTTCATTTTGAATTTTCTGAACCGCAATCACTACCTCATCTACTTTCTTGTTTATAAAAAGCTCTTCTTTTGTGGGTTCTTTTTCAGTCTTAGCTTCGTTTAAAGCAATGACTTCTTTGTTTTGGTTTTGAATTTCAATTAACGGAGTGATAGTCTCTTTTTTAATTGAAGCTGGGTTCTTTTCAGTTTTGGCAATGTTCGATTTTGGAAGTTGAGCCTCTTCTATTTTTTCGGCAGGGATCTCATTATCTTTTTCTTCTGAAATATTTTCAGAAGCTATTCCTCCTTCATTTTGAAATTGTTCATTGGCATCTAACACTTCTATTGGTGTTTCATTTACTAGTTGGGTATTTACCTTTTCTTTACTAAAAAACAAGGTGGTTACCAGTAATATCCCTACAAAACTTGCTGCGACAGCAAACCAAATAAAGGTATTGTTCCTTTTTTGCGGGGCTTGTGTATCTAATTTTGCTGAAAGTTTTGCCCAAGCCTCTTTGCTGGGGGTAAGCTCCCTTTCCTGCAACTTTTCTCTAATATTTTCTTCAAATTTAATGGGTGCCATAACTTAATTTGTTTTCTTGATTCATCCTATTTTGAAGCGCCTTTCGTGCTTTAAACAATTGTGTTTTTGATGTGTTTTCAGAAATTTGTAATAACTCTGCTATCTCACTATGTTTATAACCCTCAACTGCATATAGCACAAAAACGGTTTTGTAGCCATCGGGAAGTTCGTCTATCATTTTTTGGATTTCATTTACTTCCAATTCTGTTTCAATATAGGCTACGTGATCTGTAGATTGTCCCAACACTTTCTCATCTTCAAAAAACAAAGCCTTCTCTTTGCGCAATTGAGAGATGGACTCATTTACCATAATACGGCGTATCCAACCTTCAAAACTGCCTTCAAACTTATATGAGTTTAAATAGGTAAATACTTTTAGAAATCCAGTAAGCATCACCTCTTCCGCAATATCCTCCCTTTTAATATACTGCCTGCAAACACTTAGCATCTTTGGCGCAAAAAGTTCATACAATTCCTGCTGTGCTTTTCTGTTACCATCTTTGGCTCTAGAAATAACACTTTTGTAATTTTTATGTAATGAAACTAATCGCATACAAGGTTTTAAAAAACGCTTCTATTATAAAGACGCAACATCGAAAGAAAAGGTTGCCTCGGGTTCAAAAAAATTATTTTTTTCTCTCTATAACGTAGTTCACCATAAGTTCTAAGGAGTCTCTATAAGGTGAGGCAGGATAACTTTGTAAAAGAGTTAGTGCTTGTTCTTGGTAGGTTGTCATTTTTGAAATAGCATAATCCAAACCTCCACTATTCTTTACAAACGCAATAACTTCTTTTACTCTTTGCTTATCATTATTATAATTCTTCACCGAATTAATAAGCCAAACACGGTCTTTTTTTGACGCATTATTGATAGCATATATTAAAGGAAGTGTCATTTTCTTTTCTTTAATATCAATTCCTGTGGGTTTCCCAATGGCAGTATCGCCATAATCAAACAAGTCATCCTTTATTTGAAATGCTATCCCTATTAATTCTCCAAATTTTCTTAAAGTTTCGACATCATTGGCTTTTGCATGAACAGATTGAGCTCCCATAGCACAGCAAGCAGCAATAAGTGTAGCGGTTTTTTGACGAATAATATTAAAATACACCTCTTCTGTGATATCAAGCCTACGAGCTTTTTCAATTTGAAGTAATTCGCCTTCGCTCATTTCACGCACAGCCACCGAAATAATTTTCAATAAATCAAAATCATCATTATCTATAGAGAGTAGTAATCCTTTTGAAAGCAGATAATCGCCTACCAGCACAGCAATTTTATTTTTCCAAAGGGCATTGATGGAAAAGAATCCTCGTCTTCGATTACTATCGTCCACTACATCATCATGCACAAGGGTTGCAGTATGTATTAACTCAATTACTGAAGCCCCACGATAGGTACGCTCATTCACTTTACCCTCGTTGCACATTTTGGCTATTAAAAAAACAAACATGGGTCGCATTTGTTTTCCCTTCCGATTTACCACATAATGTGTAATTCTATTAAAAAGCGCCACTTTTGTAGACATGGACTCAGAGAACTTTTTTTCGAAAAGTTCCATCTCTTCCTCAATGGGCAATTTTATTTTGGAAACGACTTTCATATACTAAGAGATACAAATTACGTTAAATTAGAATTAAAATTGTAGTATATAGTATGCATTTGTTTAATTTTAAAGCTTCATTAAACCTTAAAATATATTTAATATGAAAAAAATTACTTTATTGGCAGCTTTCTTTGCTGCTTTTGCTATGAATGGACAAATTATCTTTTCTGAAGATTTTGAAGCAGATCCCGTTGATTCTATCCTATTTACCAATTGGGATAACCATGATGAAGACGGAGATGGAAATTTTTGGGAAGTAACTGATATGTTTGCGTTTGCTACTGGAACCAGTGGTGCGGTTAATCACCCAATGCAAACTTTAGCGGCTGATTCGGACTCTTGGGAGGGTGGTGCATTTTCACCTGATAATTATTTAGTGACAAAAACTCCATTAAATCTATCAAATTCTACAGGATCTTCTCTTACTTATACGGTTGGAACTTATCAAGTTAATGGAACCTTTATTAATGATAAATATTCTATTTACCTAACAGATTCAAATGCTGTATTAGATATTTTAGCGGCAACCCCTGTTGTTACAAAATTTGTTGGTGATGATTGCCCAAGCAATCAAGCAGACGGTTCTGAGTCTGCGGCAACATTAACTGTTGATATTTCAGCTTTTGATGGACAAGTTGTATACTTAACGTTTAGACATTATGACACTACAGATGAAAATTCTGTATTAATTGATGATGTTATTGTTGATGGTATTCTTGCAGTTTCAGATCAAAACTTTAATGGTTTTACTTATTTTGTAGATGCCAACAACCAACTTAATCTTTCTGCATCTATTGCAATGGAAAAAGTGGCTTTATACAATGTATTAGGACAAGAGGTATTATCGGCTAAGCTTTCTAGCAACAGTGAAGTTATAGATATTTCTGGATTAAATTCAGGTGTTTATATTGCAACTGTATCTATTGAAGGACAAGTAAAGTCTTTTAAAATTGTTAAGAAATAATTTAACTAATTAGGTACAATTTTAAAGAGCGGCAATTGCCGCTCTTTTTTATTTTTTATTCGCTAATTGACCACAAGCAGCATCAATATCTTTACCTCTACTTCTTCTCACTGTAACCGGAATTCTATTAGATTCTAACTGCTGAATATACTTTTGAATTGCATCATCATCTGCTTGCTGAAAATTGCCATCATCAATCGGGTTATATTCGATTAAATTAACCTTACAAGGCACATATTTACAGAATCTAACCAAAGCTTTTATGTCATCATCCATATCATTGATTCCTTTCCAAACTACATATTCGTAGGTGATTTTCCTCTTGGTGTTTGAATACCAATATTCTAAAGATTCTTGTAAATCTTGAAGTGTAAAACTCTTTGCGAACGGCATGATTTGTTCGCGAGTTTCTTGAATGGCAGAATGTAATGAAACAGCCAGATTAAATTTAACTTCATCATCAGCCAGTTTTTTTATCATTTTTGGCACACCCGAGGTAGATAAAGTAATTCGCTTGGGAGACATCCCTAAGCCCTCATCACTCGTTATTTTCTCAATGGATTCGAGAACATTTTTATAGTTCATAAGGGGCTCACCCATACCCATAAAAACAATATTCGTAAGGGGTCTATTATGATATAGCATGCTTTCGCGATGAATTGCAACTACCTGATCGTATATCTCATCGGGATTTAAATTACGCATTCGTTTTAATCGTGCTGTGGCGCAAAAGTTACAATCCAGACTACAACCCACTTGAGAAGATACACAAGCGGTTGTCCTTTTTGAAGTAGGAATAAGCACAGATTCAACAATGAGACCGTCATGCAATCGTAGGGCATTTTTAATAGTACCATCTTTGCTTTTTTGAAGGGTATCTACCTTTATATGATTGATCACAAAATTCTCCTCCAATTGTGCACGAGTTTCTTTTGAAATATTCGTCATATCTTCAAAAGAATGTGCCCCTTTATTCCATAGCCATTCATAGACTTGATTCCCTCTAAAGGCTTTATCTCCCTTGGAAACAAAAAAATCTCGAAGTTCTTCTTTGGAAAGTGCTCTTATGTCTTTTTTTTCGGAAATCATCTGGCAAAATTACCATATATTTTTGGGTATAATAAAAAACCCCTTAAAATTAAGAGGCTTTATTACTTTTAATAGTATAGCGGTGGTTAATGCCTAATGATAATTTTTTTTGTGATACTATCATTAGTGTCATCATCAATTAAATGCAAAAAGTAAATGCCTTCTGGGTAGTTTTCAACCCTCATTTTATTTTCGGAATTCGACATACTTCCTATTGATACTTCTTGCCCTAACATATTATAAAGCCGATAACTTAAGTTAGGGTATCGCGTATTCATCACCATAAAATAGTTTGATGCTGGATTGGGATAAACAAATAATTGGCCTGTAAATTCAAAATCTCCAACACTTAATGAGTTTTCAATGGTATCAATTTGGTTTTGTCCACTGTTAAGTGGGTCTAACCAATCACGAAGTCTGGTGTCAGGGGAAGTTCCTGTATTCCAAGATATTCCTATCCTTCCATAAATATCATAGTCGCCATTAGTTTCAACACCATTACAATTAGATTGCCCTGCATATAGCTGTCCAATTATCCTTCCAAATTCATTGAAAAGTGGTGATCCAGAAGATCCACTTTCTGTTGTTCCTATATCCCAACCATTTCCATTTCCTGCAGAAATTCCTTTTATGAGCCACACTTTTACTCCATTGGCATTTTCTTTAATGGCTGGATCGTTATCTCTACAAATTTTCATAATATCACCATTAGGATGATGAATTCCAACCTGGAACTGAGGCTGAATATCACTTCTATCCCATCCTGCAAATGCGACATCCCATGAAGCTGGAATTGAATTATAAAGTTCTACCAAAGCAAAATCTGTAATTGTATTACTGGCTCTTAATTGGGCACCACTCATGGTGAAATTAGATTGGATATCTGCACTTTCACCATCAATTCCACAAACTGGATTGGGGCTCACCCAATTAAAACGAACCGACCATAAAGCAGGATCTGAATTATTCAAACAATGATTTGCAGTTAGCAAATATGGTTTTTTATCATGCATAGTATTGTTTACTAAAGCAGCAGAGCAAAGATGTCCGTTTCCTAAGTTTAAAAGTGCAACCGTTTTTTTAATTAAATTTTTCTTGCTTTCAAAATCACTACCCACAGAGCAATTTACATCAAAATTACAATCACCAGAATCTCCTAGACCCCTTCCATTCTCCAACATTTGCCGTACTCTTCCCATACGGTACCCGTGAATAATACTGCCAATCTCTAGTAAAGGAGGGCTTGAAACATGGGGTGGTTGAAAATATTCAACTACAATAGTTTCTCCTTCAATAAACCAAGAACCTAAGACATTCGAATCCCTATTGTTTTCAGTGGTATAAACTTTAGAAAAATCAGTTTTGTCATTATTATACATTTGCAAGGTAGCACCCTCAGGAAGTCGAAAATTATTAAAATTAACCCCCATATTAAGTGCCTCAGGAGATTTTATTGCCACTCTCCAAAGCTTACTCCCATCATCTAAAAGTGTCCAAAAACCATTACTTTCAAAATCTAGTGTAATGCTTCGTTCCACTCCATATCTCCAGGGAAGTGTTTTATCTAAGTCGTTTATGCTGTCTTCAATTGCTAAAGCGACTAAATCTAAAGGTACCAATTCTATTGGGGTAATATCATCGAGCTGTAACTCCCAACTTAATGGAGTCCTGCCCTCTTGCGACATTGCTGTGAAGTAGGAAATAAAAAAAAGCAATAAGAAACGAGCTCTTTTCAATTTAAAATGGTTAGTTATCAACTAACTAAGATAGTTTTTTCTTTTGAATTTAGAAAAAACTGAGGCACAAAAAAAGCCCCATTCAAAAAATAGGGCTTTTAATCATTATCTAGCTTATGTTATATAATTAACATCGCATCGCCATAGGTATAAAAACGATACTTTTCTTTTATGGCTTCTGCATAGGCTTCCTTAATAAATTCGTGGCCAGCAAAAGCAGCTACCATCATTAATAGGGTTGACTTTGGTGTATGGAAATTGGTTACCATACTATTAGCAATACTAAAATCGTAAGGAGGGAAAATAAACTTATTGGTCCATCCAGTATAGGCATTTAGGGTTGCTCCAGAAGAAACCGAACTCTCTAAAGCTCTCATTACCGTTGTCCCCACAGCACAAATACGCCTTTTATCCTTTATACCACGGTTTATGGTCTCAACGGCGGCATTATGAATAATCATCTCTTCCGAATCCATCTTGTGTTTAGAAAGGTCCTCAACCTCCACTGGGCTAAAAGTTCCTAATCCAACATGTAATGTAACTTCTGCAAAATTTACTCCCTTAATTTCCAAACGCTTCATTAAATGTTTTGAAAAGTGTAATCCAGCGGTGGGCGCAGCAACTGCTCCTTCATTTTTTGCAAAAATAGTTTGGTAACGCTCTGCATCTTCTGGTTCTACCTCTCTTTTAATATATTTTGGAAGTGGTGTTTCTCCTAATTCCGTTAATTTACTTCTAAATTCTTCATATGACCCGTCAAAAAGAAAACGCAGTGTTCTTCCTCGAGACGTAGTATTGTCTATCACCTCCGCTACTAAAGACTCATCATCTCCAAAATACAATTTGTTTCCAATTCTAATTTTACGCGCTGGATCTACCAAAACATCCCAAAGACGTGTTTCTGGATTTAGTTCACGTAATAAAAAGACTTCTATACGAGCTCCGGTCTTTTCTTTATTTCCGAAAAGTCGCGCTGGAAAAACCTTGGTGTTGTTTAACACCAATACATCATCCTCATTAAAATATTCAATTAAATCCTTGAACATTTTATGCTCGATGGTTTTCTCTTTTCTATTTAACACCATAAGGCGCGCATCGTCCCTATTTGGTGCTGGGTATTCTGCAAGTAAGTCGGCTGGTAAGTCGAAGTTAAAATTGGATAATTTCATTCCCATAAGTGATGGCTTTTATTTTAGAAGCGGCAAATATACAACCTCGAGATAGGGGTTGTCAAGTAAATAGGGATTTATTATTGGAAATCGATTGAAAAACCCACTGTTTTAAGGTCTTCCCAAAAAGTAGGAAACGATTTTGAAACTACTTCACAATCATGTATCTGAAAAGATGCCTTTAATGCTAATGGAGCAAATGCCATGGCCATACGATGATCGTTATAGGTATCGATAGCAACCTCTCTTAATATTTCTTTGTTTGGCTTTAATTTGAGACTATTGTCATTAATTTCAACTGTAGCACCTAATTTTTCCAATTCTCTTTTTAAAGCTAGAAGCCTGTCGGTTTCTTTAATCTTCAACGTATGTAGTCCATTAAGCTCACATCCAATTCCCAGGCCAAAGCAAGTCACAGCAATAGTTTGCGCAATATCTGGAGTGTTGACTAAATTCAATTTTAATTCTTGAGGAATTTCAATGTTGTTTTTTGAAAGTTTAATGGTATTTTCTTTTGGGAAAAATTCAGTTTCAACTCCTAAGCTTGTGTAAATTATTGAAAGTGCTACATCTCCTTGTAAGCTTTGCTTTCGATAACTTTTTAAAATAATTTCCGTTCCTTCAGAAAGTGCTACTATACTATAAAAATAGGATGCCGAACTCCAATCTGATTCCACAACAACCGTTTGATTCTCGATACTTTTTTTATTAGGGATATTAATATTATTTTCTGAAAAATTTCCTTTTATACCTAGCTGTTGCATCAAAGCTAGCGTCATATTTATATATGGCACTGAAGTAATTTTCCCTTCCAATTGTATTGTTAACCCATTGGGTAATGATGGAGCAACTAACATAAGAGCTGAAATATATTGACTACTTGTGTTTGCCGCTATGGAAACTCTATTTTTAATTATTTTTTTTCCTTGTATTCTTAAAGGCGGGAAACCTTCCCTTTTTTCATATTCAATATCCGCCCCCATTTGTCGTAATGCTTCTACTAAAATACCAATGGGACGCTCTTGCATTCTTTCACTACCTGTGAGAATAACTTCAGAATTTTCTTTGCATGCATAATAGGCTGTCAAAAATCGCATCGCTGTGCCCGCATGGTGAATATCAACTTCTTTCTCTTTTGAGCTTAAGGCCTTTTGAAGGTATTGGGTGTCATCACTTTCTGAAAGATTCTCAATAGTGATGTGAGGATATAATGCCTTAAGAATAAGCAAACGATTCGATTCACTTTTTGAACCCGTTATTTGGACCTCAAACGTTTTTTTGGGAAGTGTTGTATGGTGGAGAATTGCTTTCAAATTATTTCTGATTCTCTTTCAATTTTTTCCAAAATTTTCCGTAGGTAACAAAAAAACCATACACAAAGCCCCCTAGACCAATAGAAAGTAAAAAAACAACGGGATCTCTAGAAATAAATTCGAAGCTAAAGCCTTCAATCGCCCATTTAAATAAGCAGAATAGCACTGCAAATGCAATTGCCAAAGTGACAACCGACCTCCAAAAATTTTTATAATTAACAATTTTTTTGAACATGCTATTTCAGTTTTTCGTTATTGTGATGACGGTCGTGGTCACGTTTGGTTTTCTTCTCCATTTTTTTATCGAATGCTTCTTGTAAATCTACACCTGTTTGATTTGCTAAACAAAGTACTACAAAAACGACATCTGCTAACTCCTCGCCTAGATCTTTGCCCATATCACTTTCTTTTTCACTTTGCTCACCATATCTCCGGGCTATAATGCGAGCTACTTCTCCAACTTCCTCCGTAAGTTGCGCCATATTGGTAAGCTCATTAAAGTAACGAACCCCGTGTTCTTTAATCCAGTCGTCTACTATTTTTTGAGCGTTTTGAATATCCATTACTCTCTAATTTTAGAATCTATTATAATTGTTACAGGTCCATCATTAATTAAAGCAACATCCATCATGGCACCAAATTCTCCAGTCACTACTTTTTGTTGGCTATCCATTTTAAGTTGTTTTACAAATTCTTCATATAATGGGATTGCAATTTCGGGGCGAGCGGCTTTAATAAAAGAAGGCCTATTCCCTTTTTTGGTACTTGCATGTAGTGTAAACTGGCTAACCACTAATACCTCCCCTTGTATATCTAACAACGATTTGTTCATGGCATCGTTTTCATCTGAGAACACCCTTAATTGAACTATTTTTTTACTTAACCATTGAATATCTTCTGCAGAATCTTCTGTTTCAATGCCTAGCAATATAAGAAACCCATTATTAATTTCTGAAATAATTTTCCCTTCAACAGTTACGGAAGCTTTTTTTACTCTTTGTACTACAACTCTCATTCTTTATTATAAATATCTTTTCGATAGGTTTCGTCTTCTCCTTCCAAAATCTGTAAATAACTTTTGTATCGCGACCAAGCAAGTTCATCCTTTTCTAAAGCTTCTTTCACGGCACATTTTGGTTCTTCAAGATGCAAACAATTATGAAATTTACAATGCGTTTTTAAAGTAAAAAACTCTGGAAAATAATCGGCCAATTCTTCTTTTTCCATTTCCACAATACCAAAACCCTTTATCCCTGGGGTATCAATAATTTGTGCATCAAAGGAAAGGTCGTACATCTCTGCAAACGTTGTTGTATGCTGCCCTTGCAAGTGTTGTTCAGATATTTCGGAAGTTTTTAAATCAAGACTTGGTTCAATGGTATTAATTAAAGTAGATTTCCCTACCCCGCTATGGCCAGAAAACATAGATACTTTATGTTGCATTAATGCTTTTACCTTATCAATATTTTTTCCTGTTTTGGCAGATATCCCTATACAATCATAGCCAATACTTCTGTATAAATGTGCTAAGTATTTAATTTCTAAAATCTCTTCTTCAGTATAGGTGTCAATTTTATTAAAAAGTAAGACGGCTTTTACGTGATAGGCTTCAGCAGTAATTAAAAAACGATCAATAAAAGTGGTAAATGTAGGAGGATTATTCAGTGTCACTAATAAAAAAGCAATATCGATATTGGCTGCAATAATGTGGGTTTGTTTTGAAAGATTAACAGATTTACGGATGATGTAATTTTCTCTTTCTTCAATTTCATAAATAATACCAATGGTTTCATCTCCTTTGGTCTCCACTTCAAACAACACACGGTCACCCACAGCCACTGGATTGGTACTCTTTATGCCTTCAATACGAAACTTCCCCTTTAAACGGCATTCATAAAAAGTTCCGTTTTGTGATTTTACGGTATACCAACTTCCTGTAGATTTATAAACGGTGCCTTTCATTATCACAAAAATCTGAAAATTAAAGCAAACGACCTCACATAAATTTTATATTTGCAATTCCACAAAAATTAAACACTTAATTATGAAAAAATTTGTAATTCTCCTTTTGTTACTTGTTTTCATTCCTGAAATAAATGCGCAGGTATATGAATTTAAAACCATAACGGTTATTGAATCTATTATCCCTAATGGATTGGGTCGCTCTAGAATGATCTCTGTAAATGATGAAAGAGATTATAAAGAGTTTACTTCTACCCGCTCTGAAGAGGACAACGATCGAAACAAATCTGACCGAAGCGACATTCGAGTAAAGGGATTTGACGAAACCAAACTATTAAATTTCTTTAATTTGGGCGGAATTCGTTTCCAAAACATTGCGGCCAATGATGCTATTGTAACCTCAAAACTTAATGCAATGTCTGAAGAAGGCTGGGAGCTTACTTTTGTAAACAGTGGTGTTGAAAGCTACGGAGGTAAAGGTGACGACAACGGAATTTATATTACTCGGTATATTTTTAAAAGAGTAAAACAATAATATTATTGAAAGAAAAAAGCCTGCTAATGCAGGCTTTTTTCTTGTTGTGAAACAATTTTATTTTGATGGTTAATGGATTCTTGGTGAATGGCTTTATAAATTCTAAGGATAAATTCTTCACTTAAGCGATGTTCTTCCCCTTCCAAAATCATTTTACCAAGAATTTCATTCCATCGTTTCGATTGTAAAATAGCTACATTGTTTTCTCTTTTCAATTCTCCAATGGCGTCGGCAATTTTCATTCTTTTTCCAAGCATTTCAATTAATTGATGGTCAATAACATCAATCTTGGTTCTTAGTGTCGCTAGTTTATTATTAAACTCAACAGCATCGCCTTCCTCTTTTCTTATTTTTAAATCAACTGTCATTTTATCGAGAGTTGACGGAGTAATTTGCTGCGCTGCATCGCTCCAAGCATTGTCCGGATCATAATGGGTTTCCACCATTAAACCATCGTAATTGAGGTCTAACGCTGTTTGACACAAATCGAAGATAATATCCCTTCTTCCTGCAATATGCGAAGGGTCTAAAATTAGAGGCAAATCTGGAAAGCGATTTTGCAAATCGATGGCTATTTGCCATTCAGGATTGTTTCGATATCTGGTTTTTTCGTAGGTTGAAAAGCCTCTATGAATTACCCCAAGGTTTTTTACATTGGCACTATAAAAACGTTCTACGGCACCTAACCAAAGAGACAAATCTGGATTTACCGGGTTTTTTATGAGGACAATTTTATCAGTTCCCTTTAAGGCATCTGCTATTTCTTGTACAATAAAAGGTGACACGGTAGATCGCGCTCCTACCCATAAAATATCTACATCATGTTCCAAGGCTAGTTCTACATGATTCGCATTCGCCACTTCGGTAGTGGTTAGCAGCCCAGTTTCTTCCTTAGCTCTTTGAAGCCATTTTAACCCTAATGTACCAACCCCTTCAAAGTTTCCTGGGCGGGTACGGGGTTTCCAAATACCAGCTCTAAAAACAGTAGCATCTGTGTTCTTAAGTTCATGAGCAATTTTAAGTACTTGCGCTTCGGTTTCAGCACTACAAGGTCCTGCAATCACTAAAGGATGCGCCAACTCCATAGCGTCTAACCAATTTCTTAATTCTTTTTTATTCTCCATCTTGTAATACGTTTGTTAATTCACTGGGTACATTTTCAATGTTTTGGGCATACATCCCAAGTATTTTGAAATTCTTTACAAATTGTTTTAAACTTTCGGTTGCACTATAAAAATCCTGTGGATCCAAAAACGTCACATCCACAAAAAAAGCATATTTCCACGGTGTTCCTAAAACTGGTAAGGATTGAATTTTAGTAAGATTTATATTATGCAATGCCATAATTTGAAGTGCTTTACTCAAGGTTCCTACTTCATGACCCAATTGAAATCGTATGGAAGCTTTGTTTGGTACTTTTTTAGTAGCTGAAGTACCCCTGTTCCCAATTAATACAAACCGGGTGTGGTTCTCTTTTATATCTTGAATATTACTATCCAAAATTTTCAATCCATAACGTTCTGCAACTTGTTTTCCTGCAATAGCGGCTACTCCTTGAAGATTGTTTTCACGAATGCGTTTGGCTTCACTAGCCGTATCGTTACCTTCAATTATTTTGAATTGCGGCGGGAATTTTCTTAAATAATCACGACACTGAAGCAATGCAACGGGATGTGAATGCACTTCAAAAATATCAATGATTGATTCGGTTTCAAGCGCCATTAAATACATTTGAATATTGAGAAATACCTCGTCTAAAATTTCAAAATCCCCTTTTTCAACCAGATTATAGTTAGGTAAAAGAGATCCGGTAATGGTGTTTTCAATGGCGAGAACACCAAAATCTGCTTTTTTATTTCTCACACTTTGGGTAACCCCATCAAAAGAGTCACACATAACCAAATCTACTTTCTCATTTGGAAATAATTTCTGAACTGCTTCATCGTGGAAGGAACCTTCAATTCCTTGTATTGCAATTTTCATAATTCTAATAATTAAAATGTTCCATAAAAAAACCCGGAAATAAGTTCCGGGTTTCTAAATTTATAATTTAACATAAATTACATAATTCCCCGGTTCTTACCGTAAAAGTAAAAAAACCAAAAGTTGAAATATGTAAAATAGGTATTCATTGCTCTATTAATTGTTGCTAAAGTAAACAATACTTTATAACAACAAAATCTTTTTTGCGTTTTTTTATTTGTGTAGCTTTACCTTTTTAAAATTATGTCGATAGAAGTACAACATATTTCAAAAACCTATGGCAATCAAAAAGCCTTAGACAATGTTTCGTTCTCTCTTAAAAAAGGAGAGATTGTAGGGTTTCTTGGTCCCAATGGTGCTGGAAAATCTACGATGATGAAGATACTAACTACCTATCTCGAAGCCTCCAATGGAAGCGCCTCTGTAAATGGTTTTTCTGTTGAAAAAGAGGCTTCAAATGTTCAAAGGAGTATTGGTTATTTAGCAGAACACAATCCTTTGTATTTGGATATGTACGTAAAAGAGTACCTCCTTTTTAATGCTGAAGTGTACGGAATTTCTAAAAATGAAGTTGAGAATGTTATTTTAAAAACAGGTCTCACTTCTGAAGCACATAAGAAAATTCAGCAACTATCAAAAGGATATCGACAGCGTGTGGGCTTGGCCAATGCCTTATTGCATAATCCAGATGTTTTAATTTTAGACGAGCCTACTACGGGTTTAGACCCCAACCAACTGATTGAAATTCGTGAATTAATAAAAAACGTTGGTAGTGAAAAAACCGTACTCCTTTCTACCCATATTATGCAAGAAGTGGAAGCAATTTGCGACCGTGTCATTATTATCAATAAAGGAAAAATCGTGTTGGATACACCCTTAAAAGAGCTTCGGAATAACAAAACACAAATTATTGAAGTGGAGTTTGACTATAGGGTTGAAGAAGTGGCATTGCAACATATCTCATCCATAAAAAAGATTGAAAACAAAGAAGGCTTTTTATATCATTTATACTTTAATACCGAAGAAGATATGCGAAGTAAGGTATTTGATTTTGCCCATGATAATGGATTGAAGATTTTGCAATTGCATCAAAAAAATACCTCCTTAGAGAAATTATTTATTGAATTAACTACTCAAAAATAAGTTTCCCAGAATAGAGTTCTTCTACCTCAACTAGAGGCGGACGATTTTTTGCAATTACATCTCCTACACTTACAATGGTTCCACGAATTGATTTTGTTGGGTAACAAATAATTTTATTGGTACTTCTATGAAAAACTTGAATTGCCTCAACCTCAAGATTTTCAGCTTCTATTCTAGCGTCACCATCAAAAAGACCAAAAATACCATTTCTAGATTTTCCCTGTAATCGAAAAGTAGACAACCCGTTGGCATTAACAACCACTGTAGAAACATCCAAATTATTAAGGTTAAAATCACCATCAATATGGAATTCATCCTCTTCCTCTCTATCTTCAGAAGTTAAAACAAGTCTAACATTGGTAATTCTCCCAATATTTTCAACGGTTAAGCCAGAACTATTTCGAATATTAAGTGTATCTACTGGAGCAGTAACATAAACGGTGGTTCCTTCATCAAAATCTCTAACAAAGTTACAGCTGTTCCTGTCACTTACTTTTAAAATACTATCTTCTACCCGAACTCTAATCTCGTTAAATAGATTTTTCCCAGATCGAACCATAACTCTCTTATCAGGGCCCTCTACTAAAACCAATTTCACTCTATCCCACACAATAATACTATTAAAGTCATCAACATCATATACCGCTTCAACCATATCTCCAGCAGACTGAAAGCAATCTGGAGCGTTTTCAGAATCACAACCCAGTATTAAAAACAGAAATGCTATGTAAAATAAATTTCTCATCATTTTATAATCTTACACCCAAACCAAATTCAACGGCTTCGGCCTTTGCCCAATGCGCTTTAACGGTAACGGCGATAAATACCTTTTCGTTAAACATATATCTTTTTAACCCAAGTCTATTATAGGTAACATTCTCAAACTCATACGGCCAATAAATATATCTCCCCAACTGAGATACAAACGCCACTTTATTAAATCTTAACTCATGTCCAATAAAGACTCCTACCCTTCTAAAATCTTCATCCCCAGTTAGCCCGTCACCAGGATATGCAATTTCTCGGTAGCGAATTAAATTAAGTAAAAAATAAGAAAAATAAACGTCTACACCAGCTTGAAAAGTACTTTTATAATTAATTCGTTTATCTGCAAAAAATGAAAAAGTATAAAAGGGGAACTGACCTAATCCATTCACATCGGCTTCGTTAACTCCAGTTCTAAAAACGGCATTGTAATGAATTCGCTCGGCATAATTTGAACTTCTCCAAGACCCCACCGGAATTCTAACCGGGAAATTTGGGGCATCAAATTGATAGCTTAAACCTGCACTTGCAAAAAGTGTATTGGTACTATTATTAGGAGCTTTTAGATTTGCATTGGAATAATGTAAAACTCCCAAATTAAGCTGTATTCCTAAACCATCAATTATATTTTCCTTTACAAATCCAGCCTTTATAAAAGTGGAGCTTAAAAACCTACTCCCATAGGCGCTGTTTTCGTAATTATCATCTGGGTGATAAGGGTTGGAAGCATAGGCCACACCTTGACCCACTGTAACTCTTAAATATCTATTTAAAAAATACCAATTAAAATGTCCATATAGTCCATAGTTTTCACCTAAATATGTATTCTTTAAATCTTGGTATGAAAATGTAAAGCCCCAATCTGGAAAATTATACCTTCCTTCCCATTCATTCCACCCGTATGTTTTTCGGTTATAGGAAAGCCACAAACCATTTGGAAAATCTGTAATTAAATGAGAGATATCTTGATTGTGTTCAAGAATACTTCCATAAAAATAATCTGCTTCTATAGAAAATGGTTTTACCTCATTTTGTTGTCCTACAGTGACATGGGCAACAATCAGAAAAAAAAACAGATTAAAAAAATTTCTCATAGCTTTTAAGAAGCCGTAAATATACATTAATCTTCAAATATTAACCCCTCAGGACTGAATTCTTCAACATCAATAAAAGTTTACTTTTACAATATTAAACAAACGGCTACAAGGGAAACATGACATAGTTTATTAACTAACTATTAAGCCATTTTATTTCCACTGCTTCAAAAAAATTAGAATATTTTTGAAGCAATGGTTTTAATATTGTTACTCTTACCCATGGAGTAGTAATGAAGTACGGGTACTCCTTTTTCAATTAACTCTTTACTTTGCGCAATACACCACTCAATTCCTATTTGGCTAGCAGCCTGATTGTCTTTGCATTTAACAACCTCCATAATTAAATCGTCCGGAAGGTCCACATTAAAGCGATGCGGAATTAAATTCAATTGCTTTTTTGTGGCAATAGGCTTTAAACCTGGAATAATTGGAACGGTTATCCCCTCTTTACGACATTTTTCGACAAAACTGAAATATTTTGAATTATCAAAAAACATTTGGGTTACAACGTATGTCGCCCCTTTTGCGATTTTCTTTTTCAAAAAGTAAATATCGCTATCCATACTTGGTGCTTCAAGGTGTTTTTCAGGATAACCAGCTACCCCAATACAAAAATTGGTAGGTGTTGTGTTTTGAAGCTCTTCCTCCAAATATTTTCCGTTATTTAAATCTGAAATTTGAGCCACCAATTGACTCGCATAACTATGACCATCTTTTTCTGGAGAAAAATAAGTTTCACTTTTTACAGCATCACCCCTAAGTGCCATCACATTATCAATCCCTAAAAAGCCTAAATCGATTAAGAAATTCTCGGTATCTTCTTTACTAAAACCTCCACACAAAATATGAGGAATGGCATCCACATCATATTTATTTTGAATGGCAGCGCAAATTCCCACAGTCCCAGGACGTTTTCGCACTACTTGCTTCTGTAGAAAACCGTTTTCCAATTCTTTATACACATATTCCTCACGATGATAAGTAACATCTATAAATGGGGGGTTAAATTCCATTAAAGGGTCAATGCCATCAAAAATAGATTGAATGTTTTGTCCTTTTAAAGGTGGAAGAATCTCAAAGGAAAATTGTGTTTTTCCGTTGGCTTGTTCTATATGTTCTGTTACTTTCATTTACTCTGCAATGTTGGGTTGAAGCCATTGAGTGGCTTCAGTTAATGATATATTTTTTCGTTGGGCAAAATCTGCCACTTGGTCTTCACTAATCTTTCCTAGACCAAAATATCGTGCTTCAGGATTCCCAAAATAGTATCCGGAAACCGAAGCTGCTGGCCACATTGCCAAACTTTCAGTAAGAGAAACGCCAATGTTTCCATATACTTGTAAAACTTCCCAAATCGTCTTTTTCTCTAAATGATCTGGACAGGCTGGATATCCTGGAGCAGGACGAATTCCTTTATAACTTTCGGCTATTAATTCTTCATTGGAAAGGCTTTCAGTGGCAGCATAGCCCCAATGTTTTGTACGTACTTCCTTGTGAAGATACTCAGCAAAGGCTTCAGCAACTCTATCGGCCAAGGCTTTTACCATAATGGAATTATAATCGTCGTGTTCTTTTTCAAACTTCGCTGCTAATTCTTGCGTTCCAAAACCCGCCGAAACACAAAAACAACCTATATAATCTTTAAGACCTGAATCTTTTGGAGCAATAAAATCGGCTAAAGCAATATTGGGACGTCCTTCGGCTTTTTTGCTTTGTTGACGTAGGGTTCTGAAGTATTTTATTTTATTGAAAGCTTTTACTTCAATATCATCATCATTAATGGTATTAGCTTCAAAAAGTCCAAAGACAGCTTTCGCTTGCAATAGTTTTTCTGAAATGATTTTCTGAAGCAACTGTTGTGCATCCTCAAATAATTCGGAAGCTTGTTTTCCTACCACCTCATCTTTCAAAATGTCTGGAAATCTTCCGTGGAGTTCCCAACTTCTAAAAAAAGGAGTCCAGTCTATGTACTCTTTCAGAATTTCTAAATCTAAACTTTCAATCACCTGAATTCCCAGCTGTTTGGGTTTTACAATTTCTGAAGCCTTCCAATCTATTTTAAATTTATTCTTTCGGGCTTCTTCGATAGACAAATATTCTTTAACACGTTGTCTTTTTGAAAACCCTTCTCTGAAAATTTTATATTCTTCTTTCAGTTTTATTTTATACGCATCTTTTCGTTCTTTCTGCAGTAAATCTCCTACTACCGTAACAGCACGCGATGCATCATTTACGTGAACCACCGTTTGTCCATATTCTGGGTCTATTTTTACTGCGGTATGCGCTTTGCTAGTCGTAGCGCCACCAATTAACAAGGGCACTTTAAAATTCTGTCGTTGCATTTCTTTGGCGAGAAACACCATCTCGTCCAAGGAAGGAGTAATTAATCCGCTTAAACCAATAACATCTACATTTTCTTCTTTTGCGGTAGCGATAATCTTTTCGGGGGGTACCATGACTCCTAAATCGATGATTTCATAATTATTACAAGCCAATACTACCGAAACAATATTTTTTCCAATGTCATGTACATCCCCTTTCACGGTCGCCATCAATATTTTACCATTTGAAGAAGACACATGATCCTTTTCAGCTTCAATATAGGGAAGCAAATAGGCAACGGCTTTTTTCATGACTCGTGCACTTTTCACCACCTGGGGAAGAAACATCTTTCCACTGCCAAAGAGGTCTCCCACCACGTTCATACCTATCATTAGATGTCCTTCAATTACTTCAATAGGTTTTGTAACGGCTAGTCTCGCCTCTTCAATGTCTTCCAAAATAAATGCGTCAATTCCTTTTACTAAGGCACGTGTAATTCTATCTTGTAAGGGCTTCTCACGCCAAGATAAATCCACCTTCTTTTCTTCTCGTGTCCCTTTAACGGTTTCAGCAAAGTCTAACAGCCTTTCTGTGGCATCGTCTCTTCGGTCGAGCATAACATCTTCTACTCGTTCTAGTAAATCTTTAGGGATATCATCATACACCTCCAACATCGTTGGATTTACAATCCCCATATTCATTCCTGCTTGAATGGCATGATACAAGAAAACCGAGTGCATCGCTTCACGAACCACATCATTCCCTCGAAAACTGAAAGAAACATTGCTTACACCTCCACTCACACTACAATGTGGAAGATTTTCTCTTACCCAACGAGTGGCTTCTATGAAATCAATCGCGTTTCGTTTATGTTCGTCCATTCCCGTAGCCACCGGAAAAATGTTTAAATCGAAAATGATGTCCTCTGGAGGAAAATGAACTTTATTTACGAGTATATCGTAGGACCGTTTAGCAATTTCTATTCTTCGTTCGTAATTATCCGCTTGTCCCGTCTCATCAAATGCCATGATGATTACAGCAGCTCCATATCTCTTAATGAGTTTTGCCTGACGAAGAAATTCAGTTTCACCTTCCTTTAAACTGATGGAATTCACCACACATTTTCCTTGCACCACTTGTAAACCTGCTTCAATAATCTCCCATTTAGAGCTATCAATCATAATTGGAACTCGGGAAATATCAGGTTCTGCAACCACCAAATTAAGAAACTTAACCATGGCTTCTTTTCCATCAATCAAACCGTCGTCCATATTAATGTCGATGATTTGAGCCCCGCCTTCAACTTGATGGCGGGCGATGGTTAGTGCCTCTTCATAATTCTCTTCCTTTATAAGCCGGAGAAATTTACGTGAACCCGCCACGTTGGTGCGCTCCCCTACATTTATAAAGTTACTTTCTGGAGTGATTACCAAAGGTTCTAAACCTGAAAGCTTTAAATATCTTTTCTCGTTTTCCATTCTAAAAAGGCAAGTTTTTAACATCTACATTTCCGCCAGAGAGAATTATTCCTATCTGTTGTCCCTTAAATTTTTCTTTTTGTTGTAACACAGCCGCTAACGGAACCGCACTGGAGGGTTCCACAATGATTTTCATTCGCTCCCAAATAAGCTTCATGGCTTCAATAATTTCCACTTCTTCCACACAAATAATCTCACTAACTAATTCTTGAATGATGGGAAAATTGATATCGCCTAAATTTGTTCTTAGACCATCGGCAATGGTATTTGAAGTTTCATTGGTTTCAATAACCCCCGATTTTAACGACCGGAACGCATCATTTACATTTGAGGGTTCACCTCCTACCGTTTTACAATTTTTTCCGAAGTAATAAACTGAAAGTGCTGTGCCGGCAATCAATCCGCCACCACCCACTGGCGTTAAAACTACATCCAGCGTTGGGTATTCTTCTAGCAACTCTAATGTTGCCGTCGCATTTCCTAAAATCACATCCAAATTATTGGATGGATGTAAAAAAGTAGCTCCTTTTTCTTGTACTATTTTTTTTGAAGTGACTTCCCTTGCTTTAAGTGTAGACTCACAAAAAATAACTTCAGCTCCATAACCCAGAACGGCTTCTTTTTTTACTGAAGGAGCATTTTCTGGCATTACGACATAGGCTTTTATTCCTAAACTCTTTGAAGCCAAAGCAACAGCTTGACCAAAATTTCCTGAAGAATGTGTGACTACGCCTTTTTCTTTTTGAATTTCAGAAAGATTTTGAATCGCATTAACAGCACCTCTCATTTTAAAGGCACCCATTTTCTGAAAGTTCTCACATTTAAAAAACAAGTTAGCTCCTGCTAATTCATTAATCGCCGAGGATGAAAGCACAGGTGTTCTATGAACAAAAGGCTTAACACATTTGTAAGCATTTAATATGTCTTGTTTGAAGGGAATCATATTACTGCTTCATTTTTAGGTAACGGTCTCGGCGAAAACTTTGAGGCAGCTTCTGCGATGGCCTTAATATGAGGAGGTGTGGTTCCACAGCATCCGCCAATAATATTGACCAGATTCTTTTGAAGGTACTCTTCTATTTGTTTTGCCATTTGTTCTGGTGACTCATCATACTCTCCAAAGGCATTTGGTAATCCAGCATTGGGATAAGCAGATATAGCTAAATTGGTCCTACTAGAAACAGCTTCTAAATGTGGAGTCAGCTGTTTTGCCCCCAAGGCACAATTAAATCCAACGCTAAGCAATGGAATATGTGAAATGGAGATTAAAAAAGCTTCGGCTGTTTGCCCAGAAAGTGTGCGTCCAGAGGCATCGGTAATGGTACCACTTACCATAACGGGAATATCGAGATTTCGTTCTTCTTTTATCTCTTCAATAGCAAACAAAGCCGCTTTGGCATTTAGAGTATCAAAAATGGTCTCAACCAATAATAAATCAGCTCCCCCATCGATGAGTGCTTCTGCTTGTTGTTTATAGGCAATCCGTAATTCATCAAATGATATCGCGCGAAATCCTGGGTCATTCACATCAGGAGACAAACTAGCTGTTTTATTGGTAGGGCCCAAAGCACCTGCCACAAAACGAGGTTTATGAGGCTCCTTTTTGATAAAATCTTCGGCTACCTGTTTTGCTATTTTGGCACTTTCAAAATTTAATTCATAGACCAAATCTTGCATATCGTAATCTGCCATGGCAATGGTAGTACCAGAAAAAGTATTGGTTTCCACAATATCGGCTCCGGCTTCAAAATACTTTTTATGAACCTCGGCTATAGCTTGCGGCTGGGTTAACGAAAGTAAATCGTTATTTCCTTTTACCGATTTATGAAAATCTTTAAAGCGTTCTCCACGGAAGTCTTCTTCGGAAAATTGATAGCGTTGCAACATGGTTCCCATGGCGCCGTCGAGTACCAAAATTCGTTCCCTCAATAATTTTTCAATACTATGCATAACAAACAGAGTCTATAAATTAGACTTTAAAAAATGCTATCATAAAAAGAGGAGAAATCTTCGTTTTGTTATCTATTCTGAAATAAACTTCAGATAGAATGTAGCACCTTCATTGCAAGGCAAAGGGTTGCTAAGGTTTCAAAGGGTCTATTCCCTCCACCTTTCTTGATAACGTTTCAAAAAGTGTATGAACTGGCACAAAGAAAAGGCATAAAATTGTTTTTACCAATTCTTAGTATAAAAAATTTAATGCTTTAAATGAATTCCACATTCACGATTCTCTAAAGCTTTTACAGGATCGAAATAATCAAATTCTATTGGTAACTTTTTGTCTTTTATATAGGCTTCTAATGCAAGATCGTCAAAATGATAAAAGGGGCTTACCTTTAAAATTCCCTCGTGACTGAAACTAAATACGTCCAATTTATTTCGGTACTCGGTTTGCCCTTTACGCACGTTTGTGAACCAAACATCGGGTTGATGCTTTTTAAACGCTCTATTAAAAGGCTCCAACTTTACCTTTTCTGAAAAAATAGGATGGTTTGGATTATTAATATCAGGCAGGCCAATCTTACTATTTATAAAGGCGGTAGTATATTTTGGGCTAAAAATATCTATGTTTAACGGAAGGGTGTCGATTAAATATTGAGCGTGTTTATAGGTTGCTTCGGTATTATAACCTGTATCACACCAAATTACTTGTATATCCTTTTTTACCCTCGTACATGCCCATAACAAAGCTGCGGAATAGGCGCCAAAGCTAGTAGTAACCAATGGTTTATTTGCCTGTTCTAAGGCGAAAGAAATAATTTCTAAGGGGTCTTCGAAACGAACATTTTCATTAAATAAATGAATATTCTGAGGAGTGATTTGATTCATTCTATTATCCTATGGGATTAGTAGGGTTTGCAAACATACAAACATTAATTCAAAAAATATATGATTTATGTCATTTGATTGTCGATGAAATCCGAAAGTGAAGTATTTTCTAAAATGGAAAGGGTATTATCCCTCACTTGAATCATTAAATTATGGACGCTACAATGATCCTCATCTGGGCAGTCTTCACATTTTTCATAAAAATTAAGACTCACACAGGGCACCATAGCTATTGGGCCTTCCAACACCCTATAAAATGCCGCGATGGGTGTTTTTCTGGTTTTGTCAAGTAAATAATATCCCCCTCCCTTGCCTTTTTTAGCACCTAAGTAGCCAGCCTTTCTAAGGGTAAGTAAAATACTTTCTAAAAACTTTTGGGAAATGTTTTCGGCCTTAGAAATTACTTCTATTTGAACGGGATCATTACCCTCTCTACGTGCGAGAAAGCATAATGCCTTTAATCCATATTTCGTTTTACGGGATAACATGTAGTAAAATTAGATTTTAGTTCCATTTAAAACAACTTCGTAGGTGATTTTCACCGATTTTTCTAAGGTTATAGAAACCGAACAATACTTTTCAAAACTCAACGAAGCAGCTCGTAGTGCCTTTGCAGGGGCTATATCCCCTTCTAAATACACCGTTACATGAATACTTTTAAACGGCTTTGCCTCTCGAACTTCTTCCCGAGTTCCTACCACCTCGACTTTATAAGAATCTACAACTTGTCGTTGCTTTTTTAAAACATAAATGATGTCGATTGCATTACAGCCACCTACCGCCATTAATAAAAGCTCCATAGGGCTTGCCCCATGCACTTCGTCATTTGTTTTATTATCTATTAAAACCGAAATATTGTTTTCCCCTTTTCCTTCCAAAAGGTAATCCTCATTAATTCTATTTAAAGTTACTTTCATGAATTATCTTATTTTATCACTCAATCTTAAAATATCACCCAAAACACCTCTTGCCGTTACTTTTGAACCCGCTCCAGCTCCCTGTATAATGATGGGGTGATTACCGTAATTTTCTGTATAAATTTCAAATAATGAGTCGCTTCCTTGTAAATTTCCTAACGCACTGTTTTTAGAAACTGATACTAAACTTACATCCAAAATAGCCCCATCGTCCTTAGACAAATCACCATGTAAATCTCCTATGTATCGCAATACCTGACCTTTACTAAGGTTCTTCTTTTTAATTTGAAACGGAACATCTAGTGCTGCTAAATTTCGTAAAAAAGCTTCTTTAGTTACTTTACGTAATTCCTTTGGAATTAAATTTTGAATCGAAATATCTTCGAACTCATTAAGCAAATCCAATTCTCTTGCTAAGATAAGAAGTTTTCTAGCTACATCGTTCCCAGATAAATCTTCTCGTGGGTCAGGTTCTGTATAGCCTGAATGAATTGCCTTTTTTAATACCGAACTAAAAGAAGTTTCCGCTTCAGAAAAGGAATTAAATATATAACTCAACGACCCTGAAAAAACGCCTTTTATTCGTGTAATATTTTCACCTGAAAGGTGTAAAAGCTTAATGGTGTCAATCAATGGCAGTCCAGCGCCCACATTGGTTTCATATAAATATTCTTTATCATTTTTTGCGAGTAAGCCTCGTAATTCTTGATAAAATTTTAAACTGGAAGTATTGGCAATTTTATTGGATGAAACCAAATTAAATCCTGAATTTATAAGCTCGGGATAATGTTTCACAAATTCTGAAGAAGCAGTATTATCAATAGCGATAAGATTCTTCAGCTGATTTGTTTCAGCAAAATGAATTATATCAGTAATGGAATAGCATTGTGTTTTTATTGTAAACTCTTCTTTCCAATTTGCTGAAATATGTTGTCCCAAAAGTGCCGTTTTGGAATTCGCAATACAAAATATATTCAATTCCAAATCGCGACGCTTCGCAATTTCATTTTTTCTTTCAAATAGTTGATCAATTAATACCGTTCCTACATTTCCTCTTCCAAAAACTGCAATATTAATTTGCTTCTTTTTTAAGGCACCCAAATTAATGCGTGCCTTTGGTAGTTCTAAAATTTCATTGCTCATTTTTCTGGGATTTAAACAAATAAAACTTCGGCTTCTTTTTGGACACTTTTAAAAGCATTTTCTAAATCTGAAATTAGATCATCTGCTTCTTCAATACCGCAGGATAAACGAATAAGAGAATCTGTAATTCCAGCTTGCAATCGTTTCTCTCTGGGAATAGAAGCATGCGTCATCTGTGCAGGATGACACAGCAAGCTTTTCACACCCCCTAAACTTTCAGCCAGTTTAAAAAATGCTGTACTTGTAACAAATTCATTTGCAGCATCCTGTGTATCGTTTTTTAAACTAAAGGAAACTACGCCGCCAAACAATCCGTTTTGTTGAGTGTTGGCAATTTCGTGATTTTTATGACTTTTCAACCCAGGATAAAATACCTGATCTACGGCATCATGCTGTTCTAAATACAAAGCCACTTTTAATGCGTTTTCACATTGTTTTCTAAAACGTAAATCCAAAGTTTCAATCCCTCGAATGGTTAAAAAGCAATCCCATGGGCCTAAGACTCCTCCCGACGCGTTTTGCACAAATTTAATTTTTTCGGAAAGCTCTTTTGTTTTAGTAATTACCAGACCAGCTACCAAATCGGAGTGACCCCCAATATACTTTGTCCCGCTATGGATGATTATATCGGCTCCTAAATCAATTGGATTTTGTCCAATAGGGGAAGCAAAAGTATTATCGACTACCAACAAAGCATTCACACTTTTGGCAACAGCAGATATGGCTTTAATGTCTGAAACTTTTAGAGTCGGGTTAGTTGGAGATTCTATCCAAACGAGTTTTGTTTTGGATGTTACTGCCTCAGCTACATTATCAACTTCGGTAGTATCTATGTATTTTACCTTAATGCCTAATTTTTCATACACATGGGTAAATAAGCGATATGCTCCACCATAGATATCGTCTACCGCTACAATTTCATCTCCTGAAGAAAGTAATTTTAAAACAGAATCAATGGCCGCCAATCCAGTAGCAAAAGCAAATCCCGAATGCCCATGTTCAAGCTTGGCTACAAGGTCTTCCAGCGCTTTTCGTGTGGGGTTGTTACTTCTTGCGTAATCGAAACCCTTATTCACCCCAGGGGCTTCTTGAATAAAAGTGGAAGTTTGGTACACAGGTACCGAGATAGCACCCGTTAATGGGTCACTTGGAATAGAATGGATAATTTTTGTTGCACTCATTTTTCTAATTTTTTTGAGTTAATAAATAGATTAAACCAAAAAATTCAAATACGTCTTACGACGGATCTACTAGAAAAATGTTATTAAGAAATTTGAAAAACCACTTAGGAAAAAAATGGGTTTGTCGTTATCTATCAGCCGCAATTTGCAGTGTAGAATGTAGCACCTTCTTTGTATAACAAAGGGTTGCTAAGGTTTCAACGGGTCTAGTCCCTCCACCTTTCTTGATAACATTTCAGTAAGTTATTGAACTTTGTGAGCACAAATATTGAAAAACAAAATTGACTTCTCCAAATATTTTTAAAGATTTTATTTTTTTAATGATGCCTTATTTTGAATGATTTCTGGTATGGAAACACCATACATATTACTTTCTAGCCAAGAAATAATATCGAGATAAAGAAAGCTCCTTCGCTCATAGGGGTCCTCTTCTAATTCCTTTAGCTTTGAATGTAATTTTTTGAATTCATTTTTTATTTCATGCGGATAAATCTCTCCCAGTCTTCGTAAAAATTTAATCATTTCCTTTTGCACTTGGTACAAGTCTTCCATCTTAATTAAAAACTTGTAGGTGCTTTTTATTAAGCGCTCCAAATGGTAATCGTCCCCAGCTTCGTAATGAGCCACCAAGTTCAAAATTCGAGAATAACAAAGTAAATCTTCACGCATTTCCAGCGACTTATTAGAGATGATTTTTTCTAGATATAAAATACATTTTCGGTTATCACCCACACCAAAATACAAACAAGCAATTTTGTAATAAAAAATTAATATATGATGTTCGTCTATCTTGTCCTCAAACGCTTTTATACCCTTTAAAACTTCTGGGACCAATTCCAGTCCCTCTTTAAAAGTTCCTTCCATAAAATGAAGGTTCATTTTATGCGAATACAAATATAAAAACACCAAACTTTGTACATTCTCACGGGAAGGAAAATCGTCTTGTTGCAAGGTTTCTTCAAAACGATGAAGCGCCTCCTTGAATCTAGGTATGTCCCCAATAAAAAACAAGGCCTCCAAAAGATATTGTTCCCCCCGAATAAAAAATACAGGGTTCAAAACAATCATATTAGGGTTTTCAAAAAACAATTCGGTCCATTTTAAAGCATATCGATAACACGATAAAAAATCCTGAATTAAAAAACTATACCATAAATAGGCTTTGTACAACCATAATTTTTCACGGAATCCAATTTTTTCAATATTGAACTTTGGCAATCGCGCATTAAAATAGTTTGTAATTACTTGATATTCTTCGTCGCTTTTTACATAACCCTTTTTCAAAAAAATCCCATATAGCTGAAGCGACAAATTGGATAACTTACTCGCCAAAACATTCAATTGACTCACATTTTTGGCTTCAATAGTAAGTTCGTCTGCACGATTACTAATACTCCGGGTAATGTATTGCGATTCTATCACCTTTTCTAGTTCAATAATTTCGTACGCCGTATTTTTCTCCTCATTCATTAAGGCAACAGACTTGGCTTTATCCAGTAACTTTAGACTCTGATTATATAACCCTTTATGATACAAAATGGTTGCAAAATCCAACATTTCTCGTATCTGTAATCGTACATTTTGATGGACCGGGTTAAGCCTTAGGCTAATGAGAATTTGTTTGTATAAATGGGCTTTTAAATTTGAAAGCTGTTTTTTTTGAATGTTTTTATGCTTCAAAATTTCATGTTCGTCATAGACAGAAAGTTTCTCCAAAACATCAAATAACTCCATAAATTTTGCACCCTCATTTACCCCTAATCTCCCTGCGTACAATTTAAATTGTCGCTTTTCAGACTTGGAAAGTGATTTTATTAGATCGAATAAATGGTCTTTTGAAACTTTGGACATAGTAAGCCAAGTATATTTAAATTACTGTATTCCAGTTTTTTAAGTTAGGTTCTGTCTATTTTAACACCGTAATTCCCTTATCAAAATTACTATGTTTTGGTATTCCAAAGTATAAATTCGCATAACAATTATCAACTTTATTTTTAAGAAATGTCACAATCTCAAATTCAAATTTTTGATACTACCTTACGGGATGGTGAGCAAGTTCCTGGTTGCAAATTAAACACAGACCAAAAACTTATCATTGCACAGCAATTGGAAAAGTTGGGTGTAGATGTTATTGAGGCCGGATTCCCAATTTCCAGTCCCGGGGACTTTAAAAGCGTCAAGGCCATTTCTGAAATTGTAAAAAATGCTACAGTTTGCGGACTCACCCGTGCGGTGAAAAAAGATATTGAAATGGCTGCGGAAGCTTTGAAAAAAGCTAAAAAACCAAGAATACATACTGGAATTGGAACATCCCCCTCTCATATAAAATATAAATTTAATAGCAATAGCGAACAGATTATAGACCGTGCTTTTGAAGCAGTAAAGTATGCCAAATCCTTTGTTGAGGACGTAGAATTTTACGCGGAAGATGCGGGAAGAACCGAAAATGAGTATTTGGCTAAAGTCTGTGAAGCAGCTATTAAAGCTGGTGCTACGGTACTAAACATTCCAGACACAACTGGTTATTGTCTGCCCAATGAATACGGTGCAAAAATAAAATACTTAATGGAAAATGTAACAGGAATTGAAAAAGCCATCCTTTCCTGCCATTGCCATAACGATTTGGGCCTAGCCACAGCCAATTCCATTGAGGGTGTCATAAACGGCGCACGTCAAATAGAATGTACCATTAATGGCATTGGTGAACGTGCAGGAAATACAGCTTTAGAAGAAGTGGTGATGATTTTAAAACAACATCCTTATTTAAATTTAACCACAAATATTCAGCCCAAAGAAATTTATAAAACGAGTCAGTTAGTGTCCCACCATATGGGTGTATACACCCAACCTAATAAAGCCATAGTAGGCTCCAATGCGTTTGCCCATAGTTCAGGAATTCATCAAGATGGGGTTATAAAAAATAGAGAAACCTATGAGATTATAGATCCAAAAGAGATTGGTGTTACCGAATCTGCCATCGTGCTTACAGCTCGTAGTGGTCGAGCTGCTTTGGCATATCGTGCTAAAAAGGTAGGCTACGAACTCACAAAACTCCAATTGGATGATGTATACGCAACTTTTTTAAATTTTGCCGACAAGAAAAAAGAAGTTAAAGACGACGATATTCATCAAATCATTGAAACCAGTAATGTGTACCAACAAATTATTTCAGCATAATGGGAAAAACATTATTCGATAAAGTTTGGGATGCCCATGTGGTTGATTCTATTGAGAACGGCCCCCAAGTTTTATATATTGATACGCATTTAATTCATGAGGTAACGAGTCCGCAAGCTTTTAATGAGCTGGAAGAGCGGAACATTCCAATTTTTCGGCCCAACCAAATTGTCGCCACTGCAGACCACAATACACCTACCCTTGATCAACATTTACCGATAAAGGATGTTCTTTCAAGAAACCAATTAAAACAACTTTCTGAAAATTGTAATAAACACGGTATTAGATTGTATGAATTAGGTCACAAATATAATGGTATCGTACATGTGATGGCACCTGAGTTAGGTATAACACAACCTGGAAAAACCCTTGTTTGTGGAGATAGTCATACCTCCACCCACGGGGCGTTTGGAGCTATAGCTTTTGGCATCGGAACCAGTCAGGTGGCTCAAGTTTTTGCGAGTCAATGTTTGTTACTAACCAAACCCAAATCGTTGAGGGTAACGGTAAATGGAACCCTTAAAAAAGGGGTCCTTCCCAAAGACGTTATTTTATATATCATTTCTCAAATTGGTACAAACGCAGGTACTGGGTATTTTTGTGAATATGCAGGCGAGGTGTTTGAACGTATGAGTATGGAAGGCCGTATGACCGTATGTAATATGAGTATTGAAATGGGAGCTCGTGGTGGTATGATTGCTCCCGATGAAACTACATTTAACTACGTAAAAGGCCGAAAATTTGCACCAAAAGATGAAACATTTGATAAAAAAGTAGCCTATTGGAAAACTTTAGCCACAGATTCAGATGCAATTTTTGATAAAGAATATACTTTCGATGCCTCCGAAATTGAACCCATGATTACCTATGGAACCCATCCAGGCATGGGAATAAAAATTTCAGAAATTATACCAAAAATAGACGACCCATCCTTTAGAAAGTCATTAGATTATATGGGCTTCAAGGCAGGTGAAAGTATGCTTAACAAACCTATCAATTATGTTTTTTTAGGTAGTTGCACCAATTCTAGGATTGAAGATTTTAGAATGGCCGCCCACTTTATAAAAGGGAAACAAAAAGCCAAAAATGTTACGGCTTGGCTCGTCCCTGGGAGTAAGCAAGTTGAGGCTCAAATTGAAGCAGAAGGTTTGAAAGCAGTGTTTGAAGCAGCTGGATTTGAGTTAAGACAGCCAGGATGTTCTGCCTGTTTGGCCATGAATGACGATAAAATCCCTGCCGGTGAATACTGTGTATCTACCTCCAATAGAAACTTTGAAGGCCGTCAAGGGCAAGGAGCTCGTACCATTTTGGCAAGTCCATTGGTCGCAGCAGCCACCGCCATTGAAGGTAAAATAATAGACATTACCCAGCACCTCAACTAATATGGAAAAATTTACAAAACTTACTAGCACTGCCATTCCATTGGAAGTAGAGAATGTAGATACCGACCAGATTATCCCAGCCCGTTTTTTAAAAGCAACAGATAAGGAAGGGTTTGGAGATAATGTGTTTAGAGATTGGCGATTTACAAAAGAGGGGAAACTTAATGAAAATTTTATTCTTAATAATCCTAACTATAGAGGAAGTATTTTGGTGACAGGCACCAATTTTGGATGCGGTTCCAGTCGTGAACATGCGGCTTGGGCACTTGTTGGTTATGGATTTAAGGTAGTTGTTTCCAGCTTCTTTGCAGATATTTTTAAAGGGAATTCCTTAAATAACGGATTATTACCTGTGCAAGTTTCTAAACAATTTCTTGCTCTAATATTAACGCGATTAAAAGAAAATCCTAACACCCAAATCACCGTAGATTTAGAAAATCAAACAATTTCAATTCTAGAAACAACGCTATCGGAATCTTTTGATATAGATCCATACAAAAAAATGTGCATGATTTATGGGTATGACGATATTGATTATTTATTGAGTAAAAAAGACCAAATTGAAGCCTTCGAGGCTCAAAAAATATAACACCATGAAATTAAACATTGCAGTACTTCCAGGGGACGGCATTGGACCTGAAGTTACAAAACAATCCATTAAAGTGCTTAATGCCATTGCCATGGAATTTAATCATTCCTTTTCCTTTAAACACGCCTCCGTGGGAGCCGTAGCCATTAAGGAAAAGGGAAATCCCCTGCCCGAAGAAACCTTAAAATTATGTAAACAAAATAATGCCATTTTATTTGGTGCCATTGGTGATCCAAAATACGATAATGATCCTTCAGCACCAGTACGACCAGAGCAAGGACTATTAAAACTTCGCAAGGAATTAGGGCTCTTTGCAAACATTCGTCCGGTAAAGGCCTATGATACTCTATTGGATAAATCGCCCTTAAAAGAGGAGCGAATTAAAGGAACGGATATAAGTATTTATCGCGAATTAACTGGTGGTATTTATTTTGGCGAAAAGAAGCTCAATGAGGAAGGAACGGAGGCATCAGATCTTTGTGTGTATTCAAAATTTGAAATCGAACGTATCACCCATCTGGCTTTTAAAGCAGCACAATCCCGAAATAAAAAAGTAACCTTGGTGGATAAGGCAAACGTCCTAGAAAGCTCTCGTCTATGGCGGAAAATTGTTACCCAAGTCTCTAAAGGATATCAGGATGTCACCCTAGATTTCCTCTTTGTGGATAATGCGGCCATGCAACTCATTTTAAACCCAAAGCAATTTGATGTACTCCTTACAGAAAATATGTTTGGGGATATCTTAAGCGATGAGGCTAGTGTAATTGGAGGTTCTATTGGCCTTTTAGCTTCGGCCTCGGTGGGTGAAAAATATGCTTTATTTGAGCCCATTCATGGTTCCTATCCCCAAGCAAAAGGAAAAGGAATTGCCAACCCCATTGCATCCATCCTTTCTGCGGCCATGTTATTGGAGCATTTTGCCCTTTTTAAAGAGGCCGAGTTAATAAGAAAGGCCGTTGAAAAATCATTAGAGCTAGGAATTACCACACCCGATTTAAATTCGAGAAATCCATCAATAACAACCGATAGGGTTGGGGATTTTATAGAAGATTTTATCATAAACCCTAAAGATTCAAACATTAATTTTGCAAATATTCATTTAGGGCAGTCCACGATAATATAATTTAGTTTAATAATAGTTTGCTTTTTAATTGAGAATAGGTCAAAATAGTTTCGGCCTTTTTCTTTTTCTGAAGGATTTGTTTTATGGATTCTGGCATTTCAATTCTAGCCACAAGTTTCTTCGGAATAACATCCAAAAACTTCACAGGGTGGGCTGTCTCTAAAAAGATTCCTAATTTATTAGGGTGTTCTTTTAAATATTCTTTTAACGCTAAATAACCCACAGCACCATGAGGATCTGCAATATAATTGTGACGCTCATAAAGCGACTTCATCGCCTCTCGAGTTTCATCATCCGTAAAACTATAGCCTGAAAGATTTTCAGAAAGGGTTTTAAAGCTATTATTATGTAAGGCTTCAATGCGAATAAAATTACTTGGAGCACCAACATCCATGGCATTAGAAATGGTTGCCACCGAAGGTTTTGTAATATATTTTCCGCTTTGTAAATAAGCTGGAACAATATCATTTGCATTGGTGCCTGCCACAAAATGATGAATTGGCAATCCTAGTTTTTGTGCTAACATTCCAGCACAGATATTTCCATAATTTCCGCTGGGTACCGAAAAAATTAATTTTTGATCTAGATTCTTCAATTTTTTGTATACCAAAAAGTAATAAAACATTTGTGGAATCCATCGTGCTACGTTAATAGAGTTGGCAGAGGTAAGCTTACGTTTTCCTTCAAAATCTTTGTCCAAAAAAGCCTCTTTTACCATAGCTTGGCAATCATCAAAAACTCCATCAACCTCAATAGCCGTAATATTTTCACCGTAGGTAGTAAGTTGTTTTTCTTGTATCTCACTAACTTTTCCCTTGGGATATAAAATAACAACTTCCACACCAGGCACTTTAAAAAAGCCGTTGGCAACCGCACCACCCGTGTCACCAGAAGTAGCTACCAAAACGGTTATTTTTTCTTCATTATTTTGATTGAAATATCCTAAGCAGCGTGCCATAAACCTAGCACCTACATCTTTAAAAGCCAATGTGGGACCGTGAAAAAGTTCTAAAGCAGCCACATTATCCTCAATTTTAACCAATGGAAAATCAAACGAAAGGGTTTCATTTACAATTTGTTGTAGAGCTTCTTTAGGAATATCGGCTCCTACAAATTGCTTTATCGCTTCAAATGCGATGGAAGTAGTATCTTTTTCTTCAATAGTGTCAAAAAAAGTTTTTGGTAACGGAGTAATTTCCGAAGGAAAATACAACCCTTTGTCTGCTGCCAGACCATGTAATACTGCTTCCCTAAATGAAACATTAGGAGCCTTGTGGTTTAAACTGAAATATTGCATTAGTTTTTTAATATTTTAACGCCTTCCCTACCTAAGGCAGAAACATAAAGGTGATAATCGATTCCAGTATTATCATAGGTTTCGTTAAAGGCCAATGCCACTTTTTGAGCATTTTTCTCTCCTTTACACAACGCAAACACAGAGGGTCCAGATCCCGAAATACCAGCTCCCAAAGCCCCGTGATCTAATGCTGCACGTTTTAATTCGTCAAAAAATGGTATTAATATTTTACGGGCAGGTTCTGCCACCAAATCGATTAGTGAACGCCCTATAAGTTCATAATTGTTGGTATAGAGTCCACTTATTAATCCACCCACATTAGCCCACTGGGCAACCGCATCCCTTATTGGGATTACTTCTGGGAGAATGTCCCGAGCATCCCTAGTTTTTATTTCAACCTGCGGATGAATCACTACTGCATATAAAGCTGCAGGGGTAGGTAAAGAAACCACTTCTAATGGGAGATAGCTTCTTATTAAAACAAAACCTCCAAATAATGCTGCACTCACGTTATCTGCTATTTGTGAACCACAAGCTGCTTCCTCTCCCAACATGGCAAATTTAACCAAGTCCAGCGTAGAAAAAGTTCCTCCTAAAAAGTGATTTATGGCAAAAGCAGTTCCAGCACTACTAGCAGCACTACTCCCCAATCCACTACCTGGTTTGTATTTTTTATAAATTTCAATATCAATTCCAAAAGGAAAATCTGCCGCCTCCAACATCTTTTGAGCAACAACACCTGCGGCATTTTTAGAAATTTCCATAGGAAGGGTAGCCCCCTCCACTTTTGATATGGTCACCTTTTTTGAATCGTTTATGGTAAAAAACATTTCGTCCCCCAACCCGTCCAACGCAAAGCCCAAAGCATCAAAACCACAAGAAACATTGGCTACTGTAGCTGGTGAAAAAATGCGAAGTTGTTCCATAGTTTAATTTTTCCCTAAACGAATGATATCGCCAAACAAACCTGATGCCGTTACTTCAGCTCCAGCTCCAGCTCCTTTAATGATTAAAGGCTGAACTGCATATCGCTCTGTGTAAAATAACACAATATTATCCTTTCCCTCCAAATGAAAAAAGGGATGTGCCTCTGGAATTTCCATTAAACTCACCTTAGCCTTACCCTGGTCGAATTCTGCGACATACTTGAGTCGGCATTTCTTTAGGGTAGCTTTTTTATACATGGCTTCAAAATGTTGCGCTTCCGTTTTAAGAGTCTCGAGAAATTCGGGAACCATTTTGGCTTTCAACGATTTCTTAGGAAGGAAAGAAACATTTTCTACATCTTCCATATCTAAAGAGTAGCCACTTTCCCGAGCCAATATTAGAATCTTTCTAGCTACATCCACTCCACTTAGGTCAATTCGAGGATCGGGTTCGGTGTACCCCTCTTTTTGGGCTTGTAACACCACATTATAAAAGGTATTGTCCTCATTAAAATTATTAAAAACAAAGTTCAAACTTCCCGAAAGTACTGCTTGAATTTTGGTGACACTATCGCCAGAATTAATTAAATTATTCAAGGTATTGATAATAGGCAACCCAGCCCCAACATTGGTCTCAAAAAGAAAGGGAGCATTATATTTTCGAGAGTAATCCTTCAAATTTTGGTAAGAATCATATTGGGAAGAGCAGGCTATTTTATTACACGCAATTACTGCAATACTTTCTTTAAGGTACTGTGCATAACTGTTGGCAATATTTGCATCAGCTGTTATATCTACAAAAACACTATTAAGAAGGTTCATTTTTTTAATTCTTTCGAACCAAGCTTCATGGGTTTTATCATCCCCTTGTTGGAGGGCTTCTTCCCAATTCTTAAGATTAATTCCCGATGATTTAAAGGCCATTTTTCGAGAATTACTAATTCCCACCACATTCACCTTTAAAAATAAATGTTCGTATAAATGCTTTTGCTGCTTTTGGAGCTGTGACAACAATCGTGCTCCTACATTACCCACGCCAACTATGTATAAATTCAATATTTTTACTTGCTTTTCAAAAAACCGATAATGCAAGGTATTTAATGCTTTATGTACATCCTTTTCATCTATTACCGTAGAGATATTTTTTTCCGAAGCACCTTGAGCTATAGCTCTTATATTCACATTATTCTTTCCTAAAGAGCTAAACATTTTACCACTAATTCCTTGGTGACTTTTCATTTTATCACCTACTAGTGCAATTATTGCCATTCCCTTTTCTACCGATACAGGATGGATTTTTCCCAATGAAATTTCATATGCAAACGCTAGGTTAATAGCTTTTTCAGCAATTCTCGCCTCTTTTTCCTGTATTGCCACACATATGGAATGTTCAGACGATGCTTGGGTTATTAATATTACATTAATAGCTTTTTCCGAAAGCGCTTCAAACATTCTTTTTGAAAACCCAGGGGTACCTAAAATGGCTGTTCCTTCTAATGTAAGCAGCGCTATATTGGGCAAATGACTAATCCCTTTTACGGGGCCATTTTCTCTTTGAAGTGTTCTAGAGACTAGGGTGCCTTTTTCATGAGGAGCAAAGGTGTTTTTTATATGAATGGGTATACCATTTTCTAGGACAGGACGAATGGTTGGAGGGTATAGCACTTTAGCCCCAAAATGCGACAACTCCATTGCCTCCTCGTATGATATTTCTTCAATAGGAAAAGCTTGTTGCACTATTTTCGGATTGGCGGTGTACATACCGCTTACATCGGTCCAAATTTCCAAGACATCGGCTTTTATATTTCCTGCAAGAATAGCGGCGGTATAATCAGATCCTCCCCGCCCCAAGGTCGTTGTTTCTCCTTCTTTATTTCGCGCTACAAAACCTGGTAAAACTGTAATTTTATTAGGATTTTTCTGAAAATAGTCATGAATATTTTCCGCCGTTATTTCTGGATAGGGTTGAGCTTGGGTAAAATTAGAATTGGTAACAATCAAGTCTCTACTATCCTTTAGGACCACACTGTTTACTTGATTTTTTAGGGCTTCCGAAATTATGAACGAAGATAATAACTCCCCAAAGCTCAAGACCTTGTCTTTGGTTTTATTGGAAAATTCGTTGATAAGGTACACGCCTTGAAGAATCTTTTCCAAATCCTTTAATAGAGCCTCTAAAGGGGCCATGGCTTTTTTTGAAACTCCTAAAGTTCTTGCTGTATCAATATGTCTGGAAGTGATTGTTTTAAATAATGTTAAATACGATTGATCCTTCGTGTTGGCAAGTTCCCCAGTCTTTTGAAGCATATCTGTAACTCCTCCTAAAGCTGAAACCACCACTACTAGAGTATCCTTTTGAACTTCCAAGGTTAGGATTTCTATAACTTTTTGAATATTATCGGCATTGGCAACAGAAGTGCCCCCAAACTTCAATACTTTCACTGGTTTTGTTTTAATTGATTTACACTAAAAATTGGAATAGTTCGGGCTTGTTATTTAAATAATCTCCATAAAATTGGAAACGCTTCATTTTTTCGATTAAAGGTGGCAAATCTTGGGGAGTTTTTAACTCCAACCCTACCACAGCACTTCCATTTTCACGATTGGTTTTCTTGGTGTATTCAAAATGAGTGATATCATCATTTGGCCCTAAAACCTCTTCCAAAAATTGACGTAAAGCCCCGGCGCGTTGTGGAAAGGTTACAATAAAATAATGCTTTAGATTGGAAAACAATAATGCCCGTTCCTTTATTTCGGCGGTTCGAGTGATATCATTATTACTCCCACTCACTACACAAGCCACATGCTTTCCTTTAATTTCTTCAGCAAAATAATCCAATGCCGAAATACTCAATGCTCCAGCAGGTTCTACAATAATGGCATCTTTGTTGTAAAGGTCTAAGATGGTCTGACATACCTTCCCCTCTGGCACGGTAATGACCAAATCAAGGTGTTCCTTACAAATTTCAAAGGTGAGGTCTCCCACTCTTTTTACGGCCGCTCCATCCACAAATTTTTCGATGTGAGAAAGGGTAACGACTCGACCCTCTTCTATGGATGTTTTCATGGCAGGGGCACCTTCGGGCTCTACCCCAATAATTTTTGTTTTGGGAGACAATTTTTTGAATACACTGCTCAATCCCGCTGCTAACCCCCCTCCACCAATAGGTATGAAAATATAGTCTAGGGAGACATTTGTTTGATTTAAAATTTCCAACCCCACTGTAGCCTGACCTTCCATTACTTTTTTATCGTCAAATGGATGGATAAATGCTTTTTTTTCAACCCTGCTTTCAGAAAGTGCCAATGAGTAAGAATCGTCAAATGTGTCTCCTTGTAATTTAACCTCTACATAGGCTTCCCCAAACATTTTTACTTGCTCTACTTTTTGAAAAGGGGTCGTGGTTGGCATATAAATAACCCCATGAATCTTCAACAATTTACACGATAATGCCACCCCTTGCGCGTGGTTCCCTGCACTTGCACAAACAATCCCTTTATCACTTTGTAAATTAGAAAGGGAGGCCATTTTATGATATGCCCCCCTAATTTTATAAGACCTAACCGTTTGAAGATCTTCCCTTTTAAGATAAATATGAGCCTGAAAAAGATTTGAAAAGCGATTGCTCTTGTGAAACGGTGTTTTTTGCACCACCTCATTCAGCATTTCTGCCGCTTTCCTAACATTTTCCAATGTTGGCATATATATAATTTGTGTGCTCATCTATGTTTTAGCAAGTTCTTTTTTTACCGTATGTAGTACCTTCATTTCGGTCATGGCTCCACGAAGTATCTTACCAATTTTTTCGATAGGATGATTTGCCACTGCGTCATTCACTTTTATTAATTCTACGTTGTCAACCCCCTTGTTTGGGAACCCTCTTCCAATGTCGGTAGGTTGAACTGTATTCATAAAGTCACTGAGCATTGGTTTTGCGGCATGATCAAAGAGATAACAACCATATTCCGCTGTATCCGAAATAATTCGATTCATCTCAAATAGTTTTTTACGAGCGATAGTATTCGCTATTAAAGGCAATTCATGTAGGGATTCATAATAGGCCGAATCTTCAACAATACCGGATGCCACCATGGTTTCAAAGGCTAATTCAACACCCGCTTTAGTAAAGGCCACCATTAACACTCCGTGATCAAAGTATTCCTGCTCTGGAATATGTTCTGGGGTTGGTTCGGTTGTCTCAAATGCAGTTTTCCCAGTTTCGGCTCTCCAGCGAAGCAAATTGGCATCATCATTGGCCCAGTCTTGCATCATTCCTGAAGAAAAATCTCCACTCATAATATCGTCCATATGCTTTTCGAACAACGGTTTCATTATTTCTTTTAATGTAATAGAAAGCTCGTAGGCTCTAAGCTTTGCTGGGTTGGAAAGTCGGTTCATCATATTTGAAATTCCCCCATGCTTTAGGGCTTCGGTTAAGGTTTCCCATCCAAATTGAATTAATTTTGACGCATAACTTGGTTCCACTCCTTGCTCAACCATCTTGTTAAAACACAAAATTGAGCCTGTTTGTAATACTCCACACAAGATGGTTTGCTCACCCATAAGATCGCTCTTAACTTCGGCAACAAAAGAAGATTCTAATACGCCAGCACGATGTCCTCCAGTGGCAAAAGTGTATGCTTTGGCAACTTCCAAACCAATTCCTTGAGGGTCATTTTGCGGATGCACTGCAATAAGGGTAGGCACTCCAAACCCCCTTTTATATTCTTCCCGTACCTCAGAGCCGGGACATTTGGGAGCCACCATAATAACAGTTAGATCCTTTCGTATTTCCATTCCTTCTTCCACAATATTGAAGCCGTGTGAATACGAAAGTACAGCTCCTCTTTTCATTAAAGGAACCACTTTGTTGATTACATGAGTATGTTGCTTATCTGGAGTTAGGTTACAGACCAAATCTGCGGTTGGTATGAGTTCCTCAAATGTTCCCACGACAAAACCATTTTGGGTAGCCTTTTGGTAAGATTCTCTCTGCTGCTCGATCGCCTCTTGCCGTAAGGCATAATATACATCTAAGCCTGAATCACGCATATTTAATCCTTGATTCAACCCTTGTGCGCCACAGCCTAAAATGACGACTCTTTTTTGGTCTAAAGCTTTAATTCCTTCTGCAAATTCGGAAGCATCCATAAACCGGCACTTACCTAGTTGTTTTAATTTTTCTCGTAATGATAGGGTATTAAAATAATTTTCCATGGTTTTAATTTTATGCGCTGGCAAAAGCTTCCAGCAATTGTGTAATTTTCATTTCATCTTTAGTAACTGCAATTCTTCCCGAACGAACAAATTGCATGATTCCGAAGGGTTTAAGTTCTCGATATAACAGTTCAACTTCGCTTTTTCGTCCCGATTTTTCAAGGACAAAAAACTCTCGATTCACCGTCACAATTCGGGCATTACTTTCTTTAATAATATTTTGAATGGTACGTTCTTCAAAAAGCAAATCGCTCTTAATTTTAAATAGACAGGATTCTTGGTAAATAGTTTCTTCATCTGTATGATAGTAGGCCTTAATGACTTCAACCTGCTTCTCTATTTGCCCAATAATCTTTCTCATTTGCTCTTCGGAAATGGTCACCACAATGGTCCAACGAGAGACATGATCAATTTCGGAAACCGAGGAGTTTATACTTTCAATATTTATTTTTCTACGCTGAAAAATAGCTGAAATGCGATTGAGCAGTCCAACATTATTTTCTGTGTAAATAGAAACTGTAAATAGTTTTTGTTCTGTATCCATAATTAGCTTAGTCTTATTTCTGATACCGACGCTCCCGTTGGAATCATGGGAAATACATTGGCTTCCTTTTCTACACAAACTTCTAAGAAATAAGGACCGTCATGGGCCATCATTTCTCTTACTGAAGAAGCCAAATCTTCTCGTTTATTTACTTGTTTTGCCTTAATAGAATAACCTTCCGCAATTTGTACGAAATTAGGATTGGTCATTTCTGTTGAAGCATATCGCTTATCGAAAAACAATTGCTGCCATTGGCGAACCATTCCAAGAAAATTATTATTGAGCACCACAATTTTTACGGGTACCTGAGTTTGAAAAATGGTTCCCAATTCCTGAATGGTCATTTGGTATCCTCCGTCGCCTATAACAGCAACAACTTCCCTATTGGGGGCCGCCATCTTTGCTCCAATCGCTGCGGGAAGGGCAAAACCCATAGTGCCTAAGCCACCCGAAGTTATATTACTTTTAGATTTATTGAAATTAGCATACCGACAGGCAATCATTTGGTGTTGTCCAACATCCGAAACAATGGCAGCGTTTCCTTTGCTTTGCACATTTATTTCTTTTAGGACCTCTCCCATGGTTAACCCGTCTTTGGTGGGATACAAGTCATTTTTAATGATGGCATCATATTCAATTTGATATAAATCCTTAAATTGCTGATGCCATTTGGGGTGGGAATTGCTATTTAGTAATACTAATAATTTTGAAAGGGTTTCTTTCGCATCCCCTAGGACCGCTACATCGGCTTTTACATTTTTATTAACTTCGGCAGGGTCTATTTCAAAATGAATAATTTTTGCCTGCTTAGCATAGGTGGCTAAGTTGCCAGTAACACGATCATCGAAACGCATACCAATGGCTATTAGCACATCGCATTCATTAGTTAATTTATTAGGGGCATAATTTCCATGCATCCCTACCATTCCAACGTTTAAGGGATGTGAAGAGGGAATGGCTGAAGCCCCTAAAATGGTCCATGCCGAAGGTATCCCCGCTTTTTCAATAACCGCCGTAAACTCTTCTTCTGCTTGGCCAAGAATAACTCCCTGTCCCCAAACAATAAGCGGTTTTTGTGCTTTATTGATAATTTTGGCGGCTTTTTCTATGGATGAATTATCGGATTTAGGAGTAGGTGTATAGCTTCGTATCCCCAAGCATTTTTTATATTCAAAATCGAACTCTTCAAATTGGGCATCTTTGGTAATATCGATTAATACTGGTCCAGGCCTTCCACTCTTGGCAATGTAAAAGGCTTTTGCCATAACCTCAGGAATTTCAGAAGCTTTGGTAATTTGATGGTTCCATTTTGTTACTGGAGTAGAAATTCCAACAATATCGGTTTCTTGAAAGGCATCACTTCCCAGTAAATGGGATCCTACCTGTCCAGTTATACACACCAAGGGGGTAGAATCTATTTGTGCGTCGGCAATTCCGGTTATTAAATTGGTAGCTCCTGGTCCAGAGGTAACAATAGCCACACCTACCTTTCCAGAAATTCTAGCATAGCCTTGTGCGGCATGTGTAGCCCCTTGCTCATGTCTCACCAAAACATGATGAATTTGCTTTTGATATTTGTACAATTCATCATATACTGGCATAATAGCCCCTCCAGGGTAGCCGTATAAAACATCCACCCCTTCAGCTAGAAGACAGCGTACCACAGCTTCACTACCGGAAATACGTTCGGGTTTTGAAACTATTTCTTGATGATTTTTTTGAATTACTTGTGATTCCATAATTTTATTCTCTCCTCACCCTTTTAAAACAGAAAAGGCAAGAACGTTTTTATATTAAAATTCATCCGTAACACAACCTTTTGAGGCAGATGAAACGGTTTTGGCATATTTGTAAAGGACTCCCCTACCAAACTTTAAGTTAGGAGCTGTCCATTGTTTTCTTCTTTCGACCAATTCTTCATCGGAAACTTCAAGGGTTATAGACTTATTTTCAGCATTTATAGTAATTGTATCCCCATCCTTTACTAAGGCAATAGTCCCTCCTTCTTGAGCTTCGGGAGTAATATGCCCTACCACAAATCCGTGAGTTCCTCCCGAAAAGCGTCCATCCGTAATAAGAGCTACGTCTTTTCCTAATCCCGCACCTATTATAGCAGCCGTGGGTTTAAGCATTTCTGGCATTCCTGGACCTCCTTTAGGACCTTCGTATCGAATAACAACCACATCGCCTTTCTCTACTTTTCCATCACGAATACCATCGTTAGCCTCATATTCACCATTAAAAACTTTTGCTTTTCCGCGGAAGAGAAGGCCTTCCTTTCCTGTAATTTTTGCCACACTACCTTCGGTAGCCAAATTCCCATAAAGCATTTGTAAGTGACCGGTTACTTTTATTGGGTTTTCAATGGGTTTGATAACGTCCTGATTATTGGGAAGATCCTTAGCATCCAATAAATTTTCGGCCAGTGTTTTTCCAGTAACTGTTAAACAGTCTCCGTTTAGCAATTCTTTTTTCAGCAAATATTTAAGTACAGATGGAATCCCTCCAATGGCGTGTATATCTTCCATGAGATATTTTCCGCTTGGTTTTAAATCGGCTAAAAAGGGAGTAGTATCGCTTATTTTTTGAAAGTCTTGTAAGTCAAAATCAATATTTGCGGCTCGCGCGATGGCCAAAAAATGCAATACTGCATTGGTCGAACCACCTAAAATGGTAACCAACCTAATGGCGTTTTCTAGTGATTTTTTTGTAATTATATCGCTTGGCTTAATATCCTTTTCCAATAACAATTTAATCGCTTTACCTGCTGTAATTGCTTCCTTTTTCTTTTCAATTCCCGTGGCAGGGTTAGAGGAATTATACGGAAGTGCCATTCCTAAAGCTTCAATGGCAGATGCCATGGTATTTGCGGTATACATACCTCCGCAAGCTCCTGCTCCAGGACAAGCTTTTTCTACCACTTGTTGGAATTCTGTTTCGGTTATGGTGCCTGCCACCTTACTTCCCCAAGCCTCAAATGCAGAAACTACATCTAGTTTTTTACCATTATGACACCCAGAATCTATGGTTCCACCATACACCAAAATGGATGGGCGATTTAAACGAATCATGGCCATTAAAGCCCCTGGCATATTTTTATCACAGCCAACAACTGTTATTAATCCGTCGTAACTCATGGCTTGAACCACCGTTTCCATAGAATCGGCGATAATATCACGAGAAGGTAAGGAATAGCGCATTCCTGGAGTTCCCATAGAGATACCATCACTTACTCCTATGGTATTAAAAATGAGCCCCACAACCTCTTCCTCTAAGGTCCCTTGTTTGGCAAGTTTAGCCAAATCGTTTAAGTGCATATTACACGGGTTTCCCTCATATCCAGTACTCGCAATGCCCACTAAAGGCTTATAAAAATCTTTGGTTGTTAAGCCAATTGCGTGTAGCATGGCTTGAGCCGCAGGTTGGGTTGGATCTTGGGTTACTACTTTACTATATTTATTTAATGCATTCATTGTTTATTAAGGCCTGTCTTTATTTATGTTTCGAAGGTATAGAATTGAAATACCTTCCCTCCTTGTATTTTGTTTTATTGCATAAATCCAATTAGGCATATTTAGATGTATCTCATTGCATTTCAGCATTTTAGAATTATTTTTTTACGATATCCACTGATTCGGTTTTATGTAATAAAAAAGCCTTCCCAAATCTGGGAAGGCTTTTTACACATTGCAAAAATGAAATAATACCTACCCTTATCGCCTTGGAATGGCAATAATGGTAATAATGATATTGGTAATTGTATTTTGCATTGTGTTTAACAAATGTTGGAATTAATTTTATAAAATCCAATTAGATATCAAAAATAATTGAGTAGTTTTTTTTAAATGTTTACATTTGTACCTCAAATTAAGAGGAAAGATTTGACTGATTGCAACCTCGCAAAAAAATGCTAAAGGCAGTACATACTACCTTCCTAGCGTCAGCCAAATCTCAATACAAAAAATAAAATTAAACAATGGCATATTTATTTACCTCCGAAAGCGTATCGGAAGGTCATCCAGACAAAGTAGCAGATCAAATTAGTGATGCATTAATCGATAATTTTTTAGCATTTGATCCTAATTCGAAAGTAGCTTGTGAAACTTTAGTTACCACGGGACAGGTTGTATTAGCGGGTGAAGTAAAATCCAATATCTATTTAGATGTTCAGAAAATTGCACGTGACGTTATCAACAAAATTGGCTATACTAAAGGAGAATACCAATTTGATGGGAATTCTTGCGGTGTTTTTTCGGCGATTCACGAGCAAAGTGATGATATTAACCGTGGGGTTGATCGTGCCAGTAAGGAGGAACAAGGTGCTGGTGACCAAGGCATGATGTTTGGATATGCTACCAAAGAAACTGAAAATTTTATGCCCTTGGCTCTAGATTTATCACATAAAATATTACAAGAATTGTCGGCCTTGCGAAGAGAAGGTAAAGAAATTCCATATTTACGCCCAGACTCGAAAAGTCAAGTAACTATAGAATATAATGATGATAATACGCCTATTAGAATTGATTCGATTGTAGTTTCCACGCAACATGATGACTTTAATGCAGATGAAGACGCTATGCTTGCCAAAATTAAAAACGATATTATTCATATTCTCATTCCAAGAGTTAAGGCGCAATTAAACCCGGAAATTCAGAAGTTATTTAACGATAAGATTAAATATCATATTAATCCTACGGGAAAGTTTGTTATTGGTGGTCCACACGGAGACACTGGACTTACTGGAAGAAAAATTATTGTGGATACCTATGGCGGAAAAGGTGCTCATGGAGGAGGTGCTTTTAGCGGAAAAGACCCAAGCAAAGTGGACCGTTCTGCAGCGTATGCTACACGCCATATTGCTAAAAATCTTGTTGCCGCTGGAGTATGTGATGAAGTGTTAATCCAAGTGAGTTATGCCATTGGTGTTGTGGAACCTATGGGAATTTTTGTAGACACCTATGGCACTTCAAAAGTGAACATGACCAATGGAGAAATTGCTAAAAAAGTTTCTGAAATTTTTGATATGCGACCAGCGGCCATTGAAGAACGATTAAAACTAAGACAACCTATGTATTCTGAAACCGCAGCGTATGGGCATATGGGAAGAAAAAATGAAATAGTTTCAAAAACATTTTACACACCAGACCAACAGTCTAAAACACTTGATGTAGAATTATTTACTTGGGAAAAACTGGATTATGTTGAAAAAGTGAAAAATGTTTTTAATCTATAGTTGTGATAAAGGACAAAGTAAAAATCCCTTCTTTCGAAGGGATTTTTTATATAATATTATGTCGTTTTGCTTTTTGTACCGCTTCAATTTTACTGTGTACCTGAAGTTTTTTATAAATATTTTCAATGTGCTTTCTAACCGTACTGGGCGATAAAAATAAATTTTCGGCAATAACGGTATAACTTAAGCCAGTGCTTAACTGTTCTAGTACTTCTATTTCCCGTTTGCTTAATGAAATATCTTCTTTGTCTTTTTCATTTTCAATTGAAAGAGGATTACGTAATAGTTTTAATGTTTTCAAAGCAATGGAAGGATTCATAGCTGCACCTCCATTTAAGGTTTCAACAATACCTTCGTATAAATCTTTAGGATTGATTTCTTTCAGCAAATAGCCATCTGCACCGGCCTTTATGGCGTTAAATATATTCTCATCATTATCGAAGGCGGTTAGCATGATAATCTTGATTTGAGGATACTTTTGTTTTACAATTTGGGTCGTTTCAATACCGTTTAAAACTGGCATTTCAATATCCATTAAAATTAAATCGACATTGTGATTATCCTCCAGTTTTCCCAATAGGTCACTTCCATTTAAAGCCGTATGCTTTACCGTAATATCTTCAAAAAAAGAAAGTTTTTCCTTAATAGCATTAATAAGAAATGAATTATCATCTACAATGGCTATTTTAAGGTTCATTTTCGTAATTGTTGGTTATACCATAAATGTAAGGTTTTTTGACATTTCCACAATTAGGCATTTGACGTATAAATAAGTTCAGTTTTTCGGAACTTCTAAAAGTATGATGGTCCCTTTACCGTCCTCTGAATTGATTTTGAGTTCTCCTTGCAAATCACGTCCTCTTTTAGACATATTTTGTAAGCCATTCCCCATAACAACCTCTTCCTTATTAAAACCTACACCGTTATCCTGAATGGTTATCGTAAAGCTTTCAGGAGTTTCATTAATTTGAACCACCACTTTAGAAGCTTTAGCATATTTAATAGCATTGTTTACCCCTTCCTGGATGATTCGATAGATATTCATCCCTCTAATCGATGTAAAAGAATGCTGACTATCTATGAAAGGGTCTATCTGAAAATCAAACTGTATGCCTGTTGCGGCTACTTTTGCCTGATTAATGAAATTGGTTATTCGAGTTTGTAAATCCTCAAATGAAATTTCATTTTTATTCATTGCCCAAATGGTATCTCTTAACTCATAAATTGTTTGCGTAGTAAAGGCGCTAATTTCGGAAAGTTTATTAGCCAACTTCTCTTTTACATCTGGAAATCCAAACTTTATATTATCGATACTTGAAATAATAAATGTAAGTTGAGAACCAATATTATCGTGCAAATCTCGAGAAATACGTAATCGCTGTTCTTGTAATTTATTTTGAGTTTCAATACGGGCAAGTGCTTCTTTAAGTTCGCCTTCTTTTTGTAATTGACGATTCTTTAATTTTTGTTGATTGTACACTAAATATCCCAGTAACCCTAAAATAATAGCCAATCCGAACCCTCCAAAAATCCATGTATTTTTACGACGAACTTCTAGGTCTTTTTCGGCTAATTGAGCACGTTGTTGAAGGATTTCATTTTCCTTTTTTTCGGTTTCAAACTCAATAGATAATGCAGCAATGTTTTCGTTTACTTTAATATTATGAATACTATCTTTTACGGCTACGTATTGTTCAAAATAATATAATGCCGAGTCTGTATTCTTTTGTGTTTTATAAATATCTGAAAGCAATTTATAATTGTATTGTGTAAGATTTCGGTATTGCTTTTTAATAGAGATGGGTAGTGACTTATGAACAAATGGTTTGGCATTTTTCCAATCTTCTTCTGCCATATACACCTCTCCTATTTGAGTGTAGTTTTCGGCAATTCCGATGGAATCTGCTCGCCTTAATCTATCTTCAAGAGCCATAGTAAAGTACTCTCGAGATTTATTATATTTTTTTTGCAGTCCATAGACTCCGGCAATATTGCTAATACTGTAAGGAATCCCAACAGAGTCCTTCAATTTTCGCTTTAATTCTAATCCTTTATTAAAATAGTACAAAGCACTATCCAATTCATTGTTTATTTCCTTTAATACTCCATAATTATTATAAATATCCTTTAAGCTATTCTCGAGGTTATTTTCTTCTGCTAAGTTCTTCCCCATCTGCATATAATATAAAGCCTTTGGCATATCACGATATTTCATTCCGTAACCCATTTCGGCATAATGATAGGAAACTTTGTCCCACCGTTGTAACTTTTCAAACATGGTAATAGACTCTAAACCATATTTTGTGCTTTCATCATATTTCCCTTGATATCCAAATACGAGAGATAGTTTTGATAAAGCACCTGCTATACCATCTTCGTAGGAAATCTTTCTTGCATCACTTAAATTTTTTTGAAACAAACTTATAATAGAATCCTGCGGAATATTTAATCCCTGTGTATATAAATTATTAATTGAATCAATTTCTTTTTGGGTTTGTGAAAAAAGAAAGGAGTTTACAAAAAAAAGTAAAACTAAGAGGAAGTTGGTTTTGGTCACGACTAAAAATATTTACATTAAAAATACTCAAATATTTATTTCGGACTGCACTTCTAAAGCTTCATCGAGATTGTATTGTAGAAAATGATATTTGTTTAACCCAGTTTCTCGAAACTGAATTTGATTTTTGTGCTTTAATGTTTCTTCAATTAAATATACCTGTTGCGCAATAGCATGTTGTTTAAGAGCTTTGTTTTTGTATTGAAAATACAACCCAAAAGTCCCACATATTAAAACTGTTATGCAAATGGTAAATAGCACAATTATTCTATATTTTATTTACGAAATAAAAATAGTCAATTACTTTTGAGATACGTATAAGGCATGTGACGTATTATTGATACTAGGACCATAATTTTAACAATGAAATTATTTTTTGTATTTTACTGAATATTAGACTCTTAAATAAATACAAAATGAAAAATATTACACTTTTATTTTCTGCAATCCTAATATCTTTTTTTTGTGACACTTACGCACAAACCGAACGTTCCTTGGATGAACTTTTAGCAATACTTTCTCAAAATCATAGGGGAAAAGTTACCGATGTTTTTAGCTTAGAAGAACTTCAGGTACTAAAAGAACATTTTAATACTTCCATCTTTAATGAAGAAAATTTTAAGGCCCTCGAAAACATTAAGTTGTCGACCACCCAATCGGTAACAGCAGTTCAAGCGGCTGATATTAATCCAAACAATTTATCAACCATTGATATTCTTAGCAATTCTCCCAATACCGATTTTGAAGGAGCAGGTGTGGTTATTAGAGGTTCGACTAATCAAAGTACAGATGCCTATATTATTTTGGACACCTCTAATAGATTACAACATCGGGATCCACTAACGGGTACGTACACAGACTATGGCGTTGTTACTGGAATTCCAGCAGGAGTTTCCATTACAGGGTTGACCCGAGGTGCTTCAGACCATTTACTCTTAGGAATCGCCACTAATGGAACTCCTGGTGGAAGTGCCTTATATAGCATTAATATTAATACCCTTACAGCTACTTTTATTAAAGGAAATGACCTCGTTCTACCCATTGCTTTGGCCGAAGATGGAAATGGGGAGTTAGTAACCATTGATATTGACAATGATATGGCATACCGAGTGAATCCAATTACGGGATTTGTATCTCCCATGGGTTCCATTGGATATGATGCAAATTTTGGACAAGGGATGACCTATTCCCCCGTTGAAGGAAAAATTTATAATACCGCCTATAATTCGACCATTGGTGACTCGGTTTTATATGAAATGAATGCAAACACAGGAAATTTAACTGCCGTTGGTATTATACAACCTGGTTTAACCCAACAATTTGGATGGTCTGGGTATTATGATCAAGATCTCTTATCTATTACAGACACTACCATTGAAGGACTAATTTTTTATCCCAATCCTACTAAAGATTTCGTAGTATTAGAAGGAAATCATCAATTACAACAAATTGAAATTTATTCTATGCTAGGAAATAAAGTATATTCAGAAAGGTTTCAAGCTAGATTAAAAAAATTGGACGTTTCATTTTTAGCCTCGGGAAGCTATATTTTGAAAGTGAGTTCAGCAGATCAAACAGGAACTTATAAATTAATAAAATATTAATCCATGGGAAAGGTAAGCGTGATTTTCGTTCCTTTATTATTTGAATTGAAATAAACCGTTCCGCCTAAATCGCGAGATCTTTTCTTAATGTTGTTGAGCCCATTTCCCATTTCAGTATTTTTGAGGTCAAATCCTTTGCCATCATCTAAAATTGAAAGTTCGAATTGATTATCCTTTTCCGAAAGACTTACAATAATGGATTGGGCTTCGGCGTATTTTAATGCGTTGTTTACACCTTCCTGTATAATCCGGTAAACGTTCATCCCTTTAATGGAAGGCAACATAAATTCATTTGAAATATTATCTGCTACTTGAAAGATGAACTTTACTTTTGTATCTGCAACACCCGCTTTGTCAATAAAATTGGAGATACGAGCTTGCAAGTCTTCTATAGATATTTTTTCTTTATTCATAGCCCAAATAGTATCTCGAAGCTCATAAATAGTTTGTGTCGTAAACGCACTTATACTTGTTAGTTTATCTGAAACTTTGTCATCCTTATCTGTTAAGCCATACTTTAAATTATCTACAGAGGAAGTAACAAAAGTAAGCTGTGCACCAATATTATCGTGTAAGTCCCGGGAAATCCTTAATCGCTGTTCTTGAAGTTTATTTTGAGTTTCAATTTTTGCTAAAGCCTCCTTTAGTTCGGCTTCACGTCTTAATTGATTGTTTTTCAATTTTTGCTGATTGTAAAATAGATATCCTAAAAGTCCCAAAACCAATCCAAAAGCCAAAGTTCCATATATAAATTTGTTTTTTCGCTCAACTTCAAGTTCTGTTTCAGCAAGATTGGCACGAGTTTCAGCAAGGTCTCGCTGTTGCTGGGCTACATTATATTTTGTTTCAAGAGTTGCCAATGACTTTGCATTCTCCGAAGAGAAAATACTATCCTTTATTGCTAAGCTTAACTTTAAATAGTTATCCCCCTCTTTGTTATTTTGAAGTCTATAAAACACTTGTGCAGCCGAGGCATAAAACCCAACCAAATCATTTCGTAGATCGGGAAACTCTTTAATTAAATCTTTTCCTTTTTCAATATAGGGTAGGGCTTCGGAAGGTTTGTTTGAATAATTATAGCTTTCAAGAATACTTGCAATAGGAGCCAATGAAGCTGTTCTATCAACATTTAACGAATCACGACCAATAATAATTTGTTTCTGTAATGGAATAGCTTGATGGTACTTGCCTTGTTTAATATAAATATTTGCCAAGGTGTTTAGCGAACTAAAATAATACTGCATAGAATTTGCAATTTTGGCCTTTTGAATAGCCTCTTTAGCAACTTTTTCAGCTTCTAAATAATCTCCTTTTTCCTTTAGGTTTATGGCAATATTATTCAATGAAGCTGGGATTTCATTAAACATCTTTTCCTTTTCTCGTATTTCAAGAGATTTTCTATGATAATTTAGCGCTTTATCAAATTGCCCCATTTCTTGATAAATGAGTCCTATATTGTTTAAGTATACTGCTCCCTTATTTTGATTTACCTCTGGGGCATTATCATTTAATTCTATGGCACTAAAAAAATATTTTAATGCTTCTTGATAATCTCCTTTATTCCAGTTAAACATCCCAAGGTTATTGGTTATCATTGCCGTAATTCCTTGAAAATTATGCAGTTTACTTATTTTTAAGGCATTTTCAAAATAGTATTTTGCAGAATCCTGTTGTCCCGAAACATCAAAATAAATTCCATAGGTGTTTGTTAGTTCTGCCTGAGAAAAAGAGTAGTTTTTATCAATCGATTCTTTTATGGCATTTTTTAAATAATCCTTAGCTTTATCTGAATCATTAAATATATAAAAGAAAGCTGCTTTGTTATAAATTCTGAGCCTTGTTGAGTCGTTTGCAGTTTTTGAAATGTGTAACAAGCTATCAATCTCTTTTGATGAAGTCTGGGCAATTGAACTCGTTAAAAGTAAAAGAAAAACTGTACAAAGAATGTATTTCATCAAAAACTAGTTATAAGGTATGAAAATAGAAAAAACACAGCAATTGCCGTGTTTTTTATAAATATTATTCTGAAATTAATAGGCTCTAACTAATTGCCCATTACTCCATTCGCCTATTTTAGTCTTGTAACTACTATCGTGATAATATCCTCTACCGTGTTGTTGTCCATTGCTCCATTGACCCCCATAATAGGCATTGTCATTAAAGAAAAACCTTCCTTCACCATGAAATTGATTATTGCTGTTAAACATACCTTCGTACTTGTCTCCAGAGGCAAAGGTATATGTCCCCATGTACATTTTTCCGTTTTTAAAGAAACCAGTAAATCTATCACCATTGCTCCAAATATATCGCCCGTATTTATCTTGACAATCTCCAGCAACACACCCTGTTTCAACTTTGTTATCGTAAAAAGTATACGCCGTATCGACTAAATAATTTTTAAAAATACCGTACTCCCATTTATCATTATCGAGTTCATGGGTATATCCCACTCCATTCATCATCCCATTGCGGTACTCGCCAATCAAGTTCTTTTCTTTTCCAATATAGCAGCCATATCCATGTAACTCATCATTATTCCAAAACCCCATATAACTTCCGGAGGTCGTCCAGTTAAAAAGTCCATATCCTTCACGGTTTCCATTTCTAAAGAAACCTTCATAATAACCGTAATCATAGATTTTCTTTCCCCAGCCATTTATACAATCTCCACTTTCACAATAGGGGTATTGTTTTTCTGTAGTAGTTTGAGGGGTCTTAGGTTGTGGCACTCCTTGTGCATACACCATTGAAAAAAGCAAGAACCCAATAATCGTAAATGTAATTTTTAGTGTTTTCATTATAACAACTTTTTACATTTTCTTGACTAATGTTCCATTGGACCATTCGCCTATTTTTTGTTCCAAACTACTGTTGTGGTAGTAGCCTCTACCCTCATATTTTCCATTTCGCCATTCTCCTCCATAATACGCATCATCTGCAAAGAAAAATCTTCCCATTCCGTGAAATTGATTATCACTATTAAACATTCCCGAATATTTATCGCCACTAGCAAAACTGTAGGTACCCATATGTAGTTTTCCATTTTTAAAAAACCCAATAAAAGTATCGCCATTACTCCATTCAAACTTTCCGTATTTGTTTTGGCAATCACCGGCAGTACAACCTGAATCATTTCCTGTTGAATAGAAATCGTAATGAGTACTAATGTTTCCATCATAAAATATTCCTTGATCCCACTTATCTCCAGTAACAGTAATACCTAATCCATTAAGCTGCCCATTTTTGTATTCACCAATAATATTGTCATTATTATCGGCTAAATAAACACCATAGCCATTCATATTATCATTTTGCCACGTTCCAATATACTTTCCAATACCATCCCACTTATACAATCCGTAGCCTTCTTTTTTTCCATTTCTCCAAAAACCATCATAATATCCATTGTCGTATTCGTATTTTCCCCATCCGTTTTGACAATCCCCATCAACGCAACCTGAAGTACTATTGTTTGTGGGAATTGAACCCGTAGATGCCATTTTTACTGGTTTAAAAACTAATGACGCCATGGTGTAATATCCAGGAAGAATATATTTATCTACGCCATTTACCTTAACAATTAGGTCGTTATCTCTTTTTTCGGTAGAAGCGTTAGTGTAGTCCATAGACTCTCCTTTTTCAACCACATGATAGCTATTACTCTCTGCCACTCTACACCAATATACATTTTCTGCAGAATAGTCTAGCTTTGATGCTGTTTTAGCTCCCCAATTAGAAAATTTTCGAATATCTGGAAGGTAATAGGTTGTATTTTTTTCGGCAACATAGTAAACATAACTTCCCCCAATATTAACAAAGGGACCAGATATGTATTCATCATCCGAATAAAAAACAAAAGAGTTTGGATTTGTGAGATAGAAATTGGTTCCTACATTACGTTCCAAAAGAGTTGCTTTCCCTGAAGAGCCATTAGCTGCTTCTTTAAAATCTTCTAATAAATACACATTTCTTGAGCTTTTATCCAAAACCGCAAGTGTATTGGTACTTAGGTACTTTAAATCAACAACGTTTGTTAGTTGTCGGCCGTTCTCCTTAAGCGAATAATTGTATTCGCTGGTTTTTGTCCAAGTTAATCCAGATGTAGAACTATTAACTCCTTGAGGCGTTGGGACTTGAGCATTTACCGCTAGATTGAAGCTGAAAATAAGGCTGAAAAATAGGGTTACTAATTTCATAATTGAAAGGTTTTTAAGTGTATAAACAAAGTACTAAAAAAAAATTAAATTATATAATAGGGCATTTGCCCTAAAAATAAACCAAACATAGTCCTACAATAATTAATGCAAGTAAAACCCCCAACCAAACCAAGGAAAGCAAACGCAGCTTTGAGATTTTCAGAAATTTAAAAACTACCCAAACTCCCACGATACCCGCAGGAAAAGAAAGATAAACAGTCTCATTAAAAGTACCTTGATAAAAGGTACTTAGCACCATGACACTAAGAATGATCCCTAAAATACCATAGCTATATATTTGAGTTTTGGGCTTGCTTTTAGCAATTTTCAGAAGCAAAAAATCAAGAATGCAAACTAAAACCAGTAGGCCTAATAAAACAAATAAAGCCGGAAAATAACCTAGGACATATCCCCAAATTCCGTAATCATTGTTTGGCACTAATGATATCATTCTGAAAATTCTTGAAATTTTTCCTTTGCTTCCAAATACTCGGCTTCGGTCTTTGTGATTTTTCTTAAAAGTTTATCCATATTGTTGGAGTCTCTGTGAATTCCGATAATGATAAGATCTACAATCAATCTGAATAAAATTAATAAAACGGCGGCAGCAAATCCTTCCGATAGTAATATAAAAAAGAACCCTGCCAAAATAACGGTGAACTGTTGTATAAAAATACGCACATAAGGCCTAAAAAATAATCCGCTTGGAGAATACTCTTTAAACTGGTCATTTTTCCAAAAGTTGGTGTAAAAATATTTCAGATTTGAAACAAACAATGAAGCTATTAAAATAGGCATTCCTTCTAGCCGAAGAATAACTCCATAATTGTGTATTAAATGAAACCCATCTTTTAGTTGAGATAATTCCTTTTCAAAAAAAGAAAATAAAAAAATGGATTGGATAGCTACAAACATTCCATAATGGAACATAAAAAATAAAATAAGCCCTATAGAAGAAGTTGGCATCTTAGCAGTTATCTTTGAACTTTTACCATACGTATTTACCATCCACAGTTTCACACAATGAAAAACCCCAATAATGATGGTTTCCAAAAAATAGGCAAATACAACACTTATGGGGTCTGTTACATCCAACAGCAGTAGCACTAATAAGAAAAGTGCATTTCCCCAAACTAGGTAATTAAATTTATTCGGTAAAAAAATAGTACCCATACACTAAATATAGTTTAAAAGCCCCATTGCTTCCAATGGGGCTTGCTTTGCGACAAACCTAAACTCCTCATTTAAATCGTCGCGATTAACTTGGCTAGTTAATTACTTTTTAAGATCATACGCATAAATAAGATCGTCTTTGGCTTTGTAATACAACACACCTCCAAAATCATCTACTTCATACTCTGGCTTTTTATCTTTTAAAATGATTTCTTTTTCTGTCTTTCCCGAATCCTTGTTTACTTTAACCAGACCTACGCCGTCATCTAGTTTGGTTAAAATGAATTGTGCATTTTCGGTGGCAGCCGTAGCTTTAAATCGTTGCGACATAAACTCAAATGATGCAGAGCCTATTGCAGAGAACATTTTCGATTGTCTATCATATTCCCTTCCATATTCGTTATAATCTCCCAAGCTATTTCTGTTTGCTCCGGCTGCTGCCGCGGCAGAAACAGCCATAGTTGTGGATGCTACAGCAATAACACCCCCTACAATTTTTGCAAAGGTGCTCTTTGAGGGCGATTTATAATATTGATGATATACTTCGTTCCCATTAAAGTCTATTAAAGTCATATTTTGATCCGAACCTAAATAAACTCCACCATTTCTCATTTGAATTGAACTGGGTTGTTCCTTTTCATCAAAATCTGTGTTTGCAAAAGCTGAAACATCTCCTGTTGTAGGATCTACAGCCATAATTTCATCATCTGCAGAGATTAAATAACGATTGTTACTTTTATCGAAGGTTGACGACACAGAAGTTGCTCTTTTATACTTTAAAGGTTTTTTCCACACTTGGTCACCCGTTTCAAGGTTTACAATATTGGCATCTTCACTCGTGATATAAATAAGTCCTTGTGGAGTATGTGCCATTACCATAATATTTTCACCTGTTTTTAAGGGCTTTTTGAAGAGGGTTTTTCCATCAAACGAAATTTTATTAATCCCACCCTGTTGTATTCCGAAGAGAATTCCGTCATCCATAATATAGAAATGCTGCACATATCCTTTTGTCTTAGGTGCTTTATCCCATAAATCCTCACCCGTTTGTGCGCTTAAAAATCCTATCTCAGACTCGTCTTTTGCTGCAAATACACTATTGCTTCCACCACTACTCTTGTTACTTACTACTGCCAATCCTTGTGGTAAAATTTCGAAGTTCACCACCTGTCCTTTTACTTTTGCAGCATCTTTCCAAAGCTCTGCTCCATCTGCACCTACTTTATAAATTTCCATACTACTTCCCGAAGTGTTGCTTTCAAAAGCATAGATTTCCTTTTCTGAAGCATCTGCCGTCATCCAGTTTACATTCTTGATTTTATTTTCCCAAAGGGTTTCACCCGTAAGTGTTTTTGCAATAATTCCTTGACTGGTTGGGATAAGCATTTTGTCTTTTAACAATAATGGATCACCTGTTACCATATAACTTTTCATAGTCGTTTTTCCAGGAGGAAATAAATAGAAAGAGTAGTCTTCTTTTCCATTTCCTAAGTCGTATACCGCGACTTTTGGGGTGTTATTCTCGGCCATGCCACCTGTTTTTTGAAGCCCACTAACAATAAGTTTGTTTTGAGGCATCGCTGTAGAAGTTGTGAAAATTTGTTTCCATTGATTCCCTTCAGAACTAAAAAGTATTTGACCCGAAACAAAATCAATTACAGTTTTCTTGGAAGACATAAATCCGCCTTGTGCCACCATAACATAAGGTGAAGCAGGAATAAAAGTGAGCTCTTCTGGTTTTACACGACCGTAATCGGTAAATTTAAAAAGCAATTCATTGCTACCCGGCTTAATTCCTACCAATCCATCGTTACTTGCAACAACAAGTGTTCCTGCTTCGGTAAGATACATTTCGTTAATTTTTCCACCTATATCATAGCTCCAGTCGGGTTGTTCAGCTTTTTGTGCAAACGTCCCTAAAGCTATTAAAAAAGCAAAAAGTGTGTTGAAAATTGTTTTCATAATCGTGGTATTAGTTTGTTTGTTTCAAAGGTGTAAAAGATTACCTATTAGGGCAATAGGGCAATTGACGTATAATTTATATAGTAATGGATTTTAGGTAGATGGTTGTTACATAAAAAACCGGAAGCAAAACAAAGTTCTACTCCCGGCTCCACGTAAAAACCTCAACACTTGAGATTTTTTTAAATGGGATTTAGTTTTGGGTTACTTCCATATCAAAAGATCCACTAGTAACAGAAACAGTATCTGTGTTATCTTGAATATTATACCCTGTAAAAGAAAAGGTTCCTTTTACTCTGTCTGATGTATAACTAGAAATATTAATTTCTCCTCCAGAAGTAGTTCCATTTACAGCCATGTACACAACCACGGTTGTTGGGTCTGGATTGCTTGGGTCTGGTAAATAACTATAGGTTCCAATATTAGCTAAGTTTAACTCGTAGGTTCCTACGCCATCAAAGTTTTGGATAATCATTTGTAAATTTTCAGAATCCACTGTTCCTGCAGAAACAGCCATAACTCTTACGCCTCCAGAGTTGGTCTCTTGAGCCATAACAGTCCCTTCAAGTGACTCAAAAGAACCACCATCTACAGTTGCGGTCATAGTCCCTGCGGCAGCCTGTGGGTCGTCACCCCCGTCATCGTCTTTTTTACATGAAGCAAGCACTAAACTTGCAAAAAAGAATAAAGAAAGAATTTTTAAAGTTTTCATAATTGTATGTTTTGGTTTTTGTTAGGTACAAAGTTGTCCTAAAACCAAAGCGCATACAATACGGCAATTGTCGTATAATACAAAAATGGCGCCCATAGGCGCTATTTTTATTTCTTTTTTACCTTACACGTACTGATACCAAAAGGTGCATACAGTGGGCAAAAACTTATAAAACTAGTAAGTATAAAAATACCAGCCAGGATTAATAGTACAAGCCCTAAAGTACCAGAAATAACACCTGCGTAATAAAGAATGGCGATAATGACTGCGATGATAATTCTTAAAAAACGATCACCTTGTCCCATGTTTTTTTTCATATCCGTAGCTTTTTAAACTTATTAAATATAGTCAAAACTATCATTTTTCTAAAAACAATTAAATGACCAAAGTCACTAAAACTGTATCCAAGGAAGTTCCTTTTGAAGCTTTTCTATGCTCTTTTGAAGATTTTTTTGAAACACGCTGTGTTCCTCACTATCCGGATTAAATGGTTTGTGTTTTAATCCTTTATGAATGGTCGCAATCTCATTTTGAAGGTGGGTTGTTTCCGCTGAAATCCAAACTCGATTGAACTTTTCCCATATATATTGAATGGCAACTTCATTAGGGTGTAACATATCCTCTTTATAAAAACGATAATCCCGTAGCTCGTCCATCATCAATTCATAAGAAGGGAAATAATGTGCATGTTCAATCACAGAAATCGATGGGTGTACTGCTGAAAGTAAATGTGACTTGCTTAGGGTATTTTCTATAAACCCATCTTTTATATGCCTCACTGGAGAAACCGTAAAAATGAAAGTAACCTTTGGGTTTACTTCACTAATTTCAGACACACAGTTTTGCAAACTTTTTGAAATAATGTCGACAGAAAGTAACACTTTTGAAAATTCTTTCTGTGGGACTTTATGACAATTGGCGACAATTTGGGAAGTTTTACGATGCAAGTACACCCAAGCCGAACCTAAAGTAAAGATCATATGTGAGGCTTGGAAAAGGTATGTTTTAAAATGGCTAAGTTGAAGATTGATACGGTTCAAAAACTCAGATTTATTTACCATTGATAGTGACGAATGCACCTCATAACAATGCCATAAACCGTTGTGCTGAAAAACATCATTTTCCGTATAAAAATCATCATGTAACGCTCTAAAGATGAGTTTTTCTATAGAAACAGGATTGAAAATTACCCCAAACGGATTTTGAATATTCTGAAATTGAAAATAGTCCAGCTTCCCTCCTATATTCTCGGTAAAGCAAGAGCCCATCAATACCACCTTAGATTGGTAATTAATTTGAGGTTCCTTGGGAGAAAGTGGTATTTGGGTTTGAAGGTTCATTTATTTCAAGTAATCTTCAGCCGCTTTTAAGGCTTCAGTAATCCCGTCCGGATTTTTACCTCCAGCCGTAGCAAAGAAGGGTTGTCCACCACCGCCGCCTTGGATGTATTTTCCTAATTCACGAACTATCTGACCCGCATTTAGGTTTTTTTCGGCAACTAATTCTTTAGAAATATAACAGGTTAATAAGGCTTTTCCATCGGTTGCGCTTCCAAAGAGTAAAAACAATTTGTCTACTTCATTCCCCAATTCAAAAGCCAAATCCTTTTGCCCAGCAGCATCCAAATCGATTTCTGTGGCTAAATAGTGTACGCCATTTATTTCTTTTACTTCAGCCTTTAAATCGCCTTTTAAATTTTTGGCTTTATCTTTTAATAGCTGCTGAATCTGCTTCTGTAATTCGTTGTTTTCTTCCTGTAGTTTTTCGATAGCACTTACAGGGTCTGGTGTGTTGTTCAATAATTTTTGAACTTGCTTAAAAGAGGCTGCACGTTCTTCAAAATATAGTTTGGCAGCATCGCCTGTGATGGCTTCGATTCTTCGTATTCCTGAAGCCACTGCTCCTTCCGAAGTAATGATAAAATGCCACACATCGTTGGTATTTTGGACGTGGGTACCGCCACACAATTCCATGGACTTTCCAAACTTTATGGCACGTACTGTATCTCCATATTTTTCGCCAAATAATGCCAAAGCACCTTCGTCAATGGCCTGTTGATGTGGAATATTGCGACGCTCTTCTAAAGCAATACCTTCTCGAATACGGGCATTGACAAAATCTTCAACTTTTTGCAATTCTTCATCCGTCACTTTACTGAAATGTGAAAAATCGAAACGCAAATTTTTACTATGAACCATGGACCCTTTTTGAGCCACATGGGTTCCTAAAATATTGCGCAAAGCCTGGTGCAACAAGTGTGTTGCCGTATGGTTTGATGCGGTTCTAAATCGCTGTTTTGTATCAACCACAGCTTTAAAAGTAGCTTCAGGATCACGTGGTAAATTTTTTGCAAAATGAACAATAAGGTTGTTCTCTTTTTTGGTGTCAATAATATAGACTACTTCCCCATTTTGAGCTTCCAAATAGCCTTTATCACCTACTTGTCCACCCCCTTCAGGATAGAAGGGTGTAAGATTAAAAACCAGTTGAAACAACTCCCCTTCCTTTTTGCTTTCCACCTTACGATAACGAGTAATCTTTATTTGGGTTTCTAGGGTATCATATCCTACAAATTCTTCATCGGCATCATCACTTAATAGCACCCAATCGCCCGTTTCTACTTTGGTGGCTGCACGGGATCGTTCCTTTTGTTTTTGGAGTTCTTCTTCAAATCCTTTTTCGTCTAGTTCTAACCCTCGTTCACGTAAAATAAGGGCCGTTAAATCGATAGGGAATCCAAAAGTATCATACAATTCAAATGCTTTGGAACCCGAAATAGTTTTACTCTTTGAAGCTGAAATAACATTCTCCAATAACACCAAACCTTGGTCTAAAGTTCTAAGGAAAGAAGCTTCTTCTTCTCGAATGACATTCGTAATTAAATTTTCTTCACGAGTCAATTCTGGAAAGGCTTTCCCCATCATTTTTACTAAGGTGGGAACAAGCTTATAAATGAAAGGTTCTTTGGTATCCAAAAACGTAAATCCGTAGCGAATAGCACGACGAAGGATTCTTCTAATAACATACCCAGCACCTGAGTTACTAGGCAATTGTCCATCTGCAATAGAAAATGCTACTGCCCGAATATGATCTGAAATCACGCGAATCGCCACATCCATTTTTTCATCTTTCCCGTATTGACTCTTGGTCACGGCTTCAATTTCACGAATAAGCGGCGTAAATACATCGGTGTCGTAATTACTTTGTTTGTTTTGAAGCACCATACACAAACGCTCGAAACCCATCCCCGTATCTACGTGTTGCGAAGGTAGTTTTTCAAGACTTCCATCGGCTTTGCGGTTGTATTGCATAAATACCAAATTCCAAATTTCCACTACTTGCGGATGGTCTTGGTTGACAAGTTTATCTCCAGAAATTTTTGCTTTTTCTTCGGCAGAACGAATATCCACATGGATTTCACTACAAGGTCCACATGGTCCTTGTTCTCCCATTTCCCAAAAATTGTCTTTTTTGTTTCCGTTTAGGATACGTTCTTCAGGAACAAATTTTTTCCAAAGGTTGTAGGCTTCGGTATCACGATCTAATCCTTCACTTTTATCTCCTTCAAAAATGGTAACATATAAAATATCCGTATCAATTTTATATACTTCGGTCAATAATTCCCAAGCCCATTCAATTGCTTCCTTTTTAAAATAATCGCCAAAACTCCAGTTCCCCAACATCTCGAACATGGTGTGATGATAGGTATCCATTCCCACCTCTTCCAAATCGTTATGCTTTCCGCTTACACGTAAACATTTTTGGGTATCGGCAATACGGTTATTTTTAGGTTTTCCATTTCCTAAAAAATATTCTTTAAAAGGCGCCATCCCACTATTAATAAACATTAAAGTAGGATCATTTTTTACCACCATGGGTGCTGAAGCTACTATGGAATGAGATTTCGACTTAAAAAAATCTAAAAACTGTTGACGGATTTCTACCGAAGTCATAAAAAATTAGTATTTGTAAGAGTTTATTTACTATAAAAGCAAACAATTTCTATCTTTGTTATGCGTTACAAAAAAGGCTTTAGCCTTTAATCACCGCAAAAATAGGACTTTTTAAGATATGTCTAAGGTAAAATATTACTACGATAGCGAAACGCTCTCCTACCGAAAAATCGAACGCAAAAAAGGGAGAAGGCTAGGAATATTCTTGTTATCACTTTTAGGATCTTTATTGAGCGGATTTTTACTTCTATTAGTTTATTTAAATCTACCTAATGTTGAAACCCCAAAGGAGCGCGAATTAAGGCGTGAACTTTCGCAGATGGAGCTTCAGTTTGAGTTATTAAATAAAAAAATGACACAAGCCGAAGCAGTTTTGGAACAAGTAGCCGAAAGGGACAATAATATTTACCGTGTATATTTTGAAGCAAATCCTATTCCAGAAGAACAGCGTAAAGCAGGTTTTGGAGGGGTAAATAGGTATAAAGATCTAGAAGGGTTTGATAACTCCAAACTCATTATCAATACCAGTAGAAGGCTTGATATTTTAACCAAACAGATTGTGATACAATCTAAATCGTTGGATGAAATAACGATGCTTGCTACCGAAAAGCAAAAATTACTAGAAGCTATTCCAGCCATACAGCCAGTAAATAATGAAGATTTAACTCGCATGGCGTCTGGTTTTGGATACCGAACCGACCCTTTTACCAAAGAGCGTAAGTTCCACTGGGGAATGGATTTTACCGCCCCACGAGGAACGCCGGTTTATGCTTCAGGAAACGGTGTGGTAAGCAGAGCAGATAACAGTGCTGCAGGCTATGGAAACCATGTTCGTATCGACCACGGGTTTGGATATGAAAGTTTATACGCACATTTATTTAAATATAATGTGCGCGTTGGACAAAGAGTAAAACGAGGAGATTTAATCGGCTTTGTGGGTAGCACTGGAAGAAGTGAAGCGCCTCATTTACACTACGAAATATTTAAGGACGGAGACCGTATAAACCCTATTAATTTTTATTACGGAAACTTAACTCCAGAAGAGTTTGCTCAGATTCTAGAGAAATCCCAGTTAGAAAACCAATCGCTCGATTAATGCACTTAGAACTCCCTGAAAAATTGTATTACACCATTGGCGAAGTAGCCAAAGCGTTTGACGTTAATACATCGCTTATTCGGTTTTGGGAAAAGGAATTTGATATTTTACAGCCTAAAAAAACTGCCAAAGGCAATAGAAAATTTACCCCAGAGGACATTAAAAACCTAGAGTTTATTTATCACTTGGTAAAAGAACGGGGGTTTACGCTTGAAGGCGCAAAAACGCATCTTAAAGAAAACAAGCACAAAACGCTGGACAATTTTGAGATTATTAGAAAATTGGAGACCGTTAAAGCAGAGCTTTTAAAGATTAAGGAAAATCTTTAATTCATTATTTCTTCCTAATAAAAATAGTCACGGGCACACCCGTAAAGTCAAAATGTTCACGTAGTTTGTTTTCTAGAAAGCGCTTATATGGTTCCTTTACATACTGTGGTAAGTTGGCAAAGAACGCAAAACTAGGGAAAGGCGTAGGTAGCTGTGTACAAAATTTAATCTTTACATATTTTGCTTTAATAGCAGGTGGTGGATAGGCTTGTATAATAGGCAACATGACCTCGTTAAGCACACTCGTTTTTACTTTTTTGCTTCGGTTTTTAAAGACCTCAACAGCCGTTTCTATTGCCTTATAAATTCGTTGTTTATTGGTGACCGATATAAACACTATTGGGACATCTACAAAGGGTTCAATTTGTTTACGAATGTATGCTTCAAATTCTTTTGTTGTATTAGTTTCTTTTTCAACTAAATCCCATTTGTTCACCAAAATCACAATCCCCTTATTATTTCGCTGTGCTAGCCAAAAAATGTTTTGTACTTGTCCATCAAAACCCCGTGTGGCGTCGCAAACTAAAATAGCTACATCACAATGTTCTATAGCGCGAACACTACGCATCACACTATAAAACTCCAGGTCTTCTTTTACCTTGCTTTTCTTTCGTATTCCGGCTGTATCTACTAAGTTAAACTCGAACCCAAACTGGTTGTAGGTGGTGTCTATACTATCGCGCGTAGTTCCGGCAATATCGGTAACCACAAAACGGTCTTTACCAATTAAGGCGTTAATAAAAGAGGATTTTCCTGCATTGGGACGTCCTACAACGGCAAACCGGGGCAGCGTGGTTTCTTCTTTTTCGGCTTCTTCAGGTAACGCCTCCACCAAATCGTCAAGGAGTTCTCCTGTTCCGCTTCCGTTAATGCTAGAAAGGGTATAATACTTTTCTACGCCTAAGGAATAAAATTCCATGGCATCATTAACCCTATTGCTATTATCTACTTTATTAACGGCTAAGAAAAATGGTTTTTTACTCTTCCGAAGCAATTCCGCTACTTCTTGATCCATACCCGTAACGCCGTCTTCTACATCTACCATAAAGATAATGGCATCTGCCTCATCAATAGCGAGTTCTACCTGTTTGTCAATTTCGGCTTCAAAAATATCGTCGCTTCCTACTACATACCCCCCTGTATCGATTAACGAAAATTTCTTTCCGTTCCAGTCGCTCTTACCATAGTGACGGTCACGGGTTACCCCGCTCACGGCATCTACAATGGCTTCGCGACGCTGGATTAATCTATTAAAAAAGGTAGATTTACCTACATTGGGTCTTCCTACTATAGCTACTATACTCATATTCTGAAAAATGGATTGCAAAGGTAGGGGTTTAAATTGAAGAAAAAATGCTAATTTCAATCTGTTTAAAATTATTATCTATTGGAACTAGGTGAAGAAATAGTATTGCGCCCCCGGTTTACTTTCGAATTAAAAAGTACCCCCGAAGAAGCGATAAAGGCATTTGAAGCTAAAAAGAATAACACAGAGGATATTGTGATTACACATGTAGACCATCACGTATTCCTTAAAATCCCGAAACACCTACAACACTTTTGGTCGCCTCAACTGGATTTGGAAATTACGAGTTTTGAAGAAGGAAAGACTACCCTACGTGGGCTTTTTGGTCCCAAACCAGCGGTATGGACTATGTTTATGTTCTTCCACTTTGCCGTGGCATCGCTGTTTATTGCCTTCGGGATTTGGGCTTACACCAATGCCTCTTTAGACTCCCCTTACCTACTACAATTAGTATTCATGGGGCTTATGGTAATTACTTGGTTTGTACTTTATTTTGCCGGTAGGATGGGCAAACAAGCTGGTAAAAAAGAAATGCTAAAACTTTATGGGTTTATGAAGCAAACACTGCAACTTTAATTGTTATACCCAAAACGCTTTAACTGGTTTTGGTCGTTACGCCAGTTTTTATTCACTTTTACATACAACTCTAGGTGAATATGCTTCCCGAAGAATTTCTCCAAATCTTTTCGCGCTTCAATCCCTACCCATTTAAGAGGTTGTCCTTTATGACCAATCACAATTCCTTTTTGAGACTCCCGCTCTACCATAATAATAGAACGAATACGAATCATTTTTTCATCTTCAAAAAACTCTTCGGTTTCTATCTCTACCGAATACGGAATTTCCTTTTTGTATTGCATTAATATTTTTTCACGAATGGTTTCATTCACAAAAAAACGTTCGGGCTTATCGGTTAATTGGTCTTTGGGATAAAAGGCGGGCGACTCTGGTAATAGCTCAATAATCCTCTGAAATACTTGCTGCACTCCAAAATTCTTTAAAGCAGAAATGGCAAAAACCTCGGCATTGGGCACCTTTTCCTGCCACATTTTTACGGCTTCTAGCAGGGATTCTTCATTCCCCATATCAATTTTATTAAGCAGTAATAGCACAGGGATTTTGGCACTTTTTATCTTACTGAAAAAATCTTCGTCTTTTAATTCCTTTTCGCCTAATTCTACAATATAGAGCAGTACATCGGCATCGTCAAAAGCAGATTTTACAAACTCCATCATACTGCTTTGCAACTCGTAGGCAGGTTTAATAATTCCAGGGGTATCACTCAACACCACCTGAAAATCCTCACCGTTTACAATCCCCAAAATTCGATGGCGAGTGGTTTGCGCTTTACTGGTGATGATAGACAAGCGTTCCCCTACAAAAGCATTCATAAGTGTACTCTTGCCTACGTTAGGGTTTCCTATAATATTTACAAATCCAGCTTTGTGAGCCATAAAAAATGTTTTTGCAAAGGTAGGTTATTACAATTTGTTGAAAAGGAAGCGCATTTATTTATTTCTGAAATAAAAAAAATAGGTAGCCAAGTAATTGACTACCTATCCCTCTACTGTAGAAATCCTTATAAAGGCTTTCTACCCGATATAATATTGTACAAAATTGCAATCACTGCAATCACTAAAAGAATATGAATTAAACTTCCGGTTCCTATTCCGGCAACGATGCCAAAAAACCCTAGCACCCAAATAATAATACAGATTACGGCTACAAGCCAAAGCAAACTTCTCATAATGTTAGTTTTAATGGGTTGATATACTTAAAGATACAGCAACTAAGGTTAAGTAGTACGCCCTTTAATAATTCCTTCACAAAAGTTTGGGACAGATTAACAATTAGGGGGTAACATTCTTAAAATTTTAAACCTTACTTTTTTAAATCTTGAATCACCCAATGTAACATAGAATCTATCCCCTTTGCATAGCTATCCCATTGATAATGTAGTAAAACATCGGGTTGCACCCCTTGTGTAACAGTATCTGAAATTTTAAAATATCGTTTTGAATACGTAATCACCAATTTTGAGTTTGGCAACTCAAATATATCCATATCTTGATACCCAGTGGGGTTAGAGCCAGTAGGTTCGCCTACTACTTTGCCGTTAAGTAGCCTCTTAAAAAGGGCAGTGTTACTTGTTGCTGCCGAAAATGTAATTTGGTCACACATAATGTAAACTCCATTTTTCCAGTCTATGGTGTCTGCCAAATTGAGCGCATAGGCCAAAACCACTCCTACATATAGATCACCACCTCCATTGCCACGAAGATCAATAACTGCTTTTGAATGTGCATTCGCTATAATATATCCAACCAAGGTTTCCCCAAAGGTGAGCATTTCATCAAAACTAGGATAACCTTTAAATTTAATATAGATAGCTTTTGTATCCTTTATGGGGGCATACCATAAATAATCGAATTTGGAGTCTTCGGGTTTTGTAATCTCGGGAACGCTAATAGTTAGTGCTTCAAAATCGGTTTCTTTTGTAGACGTATTGTTGGAAATAGGATTTAAAGTAAGGCTTATTTCCCGATTATTTTCATCTATAAAAGTGAATTTGGTTTCGTTTTTATTCTTCGTAATGTGTAGCGCATAAAGCAACTCGCTCATAGGTATATATTCTCCTGTTCTAATCACTTCTGAATATTCATTTTCTACAAACTGCGCCACTTCTGAAACCTTTGACACTACTTCATTAATAGGAATTCCTTCAATTTTAATTAAGGATGTTTTTAAAAGACTTTTATGCTCTTTTGCGACCTTTACCACACGCCACTGCCCTTCTATAAAACGTACTTCAAAAGGATAGTTATGGGTTTCAATATTTCGCAATGACACCGAGGTATGACCATCACCAATGCGTCTTGTTAATCGCATGAGATCTAACATAATTTCAAAATCGGTCTTCTCTTGGACACTTTCTTTTATTCTAGTAAGCTCACTTTCAAAATCTTGTTTGCTAACGTTATTATAAACGTCTATGTGTTTTGCTTCTAATCCAGCTTGATAGGCTTGAATATCTTCTTGCCAAGCCAATACCCTATTCTGCTGGGCATTTACAAAGGAAAGTTGAAGGAATGTAAAACCGAGTAGGAGATATTTAAAAACATATTTTTTCATAATAAACTGACGATTTAAACCATTTTTTGAAACAATTTAATGAAAGAAAATAACTCAATGTATTTTTACAGTAAATAGGCTTACCTTTTCTTGTTTTCCTTTTAAGGGAATATTCCCAATGGAATTAAATTGAAACGTTGACTTTTCTTGAATATCATCCAAAACCTTTTGAGAAACCAACAAATCTGTTGAAAATTCCTTGCATAAAGATTGCATTCTTGCCGTGGTATTTAAAACATCTCCTGTAAAAAATATTTCTTTCTTTAGTGCGCCTATTTCACCTGTAGTAACCTCCCCCACATGAATAGCAGCTTTAAATTCTGGAAAAAAATGAAATGTTTTGTGATACCAATCTTTTCTTTTTTCTAAATCGGTTTTCATATCATAAAAGCATTTAATACTTGCATCGGCTCCTTTCACTTTCTTAAGATTCCAAGTAATTACAATCTCATCGCCAATGTATTGATATACCTCCCCTTCATTATTAATAATGGCATTAGACAAATCGTTGTAATAGGCTCTTAATAGTTCAAAATATTTTCGGTTGCCTAACTTCTCTGCAATGGTTGTGGAGGCTTTCATATCGGTAAACATAATGACCCGTTCCTCGTTAATAGGATTATGATACTTTCCAGTAAAAAAGTTTTTTAGCACATTTTGACCTAGGTTTTCACTTACTTCAGCATATAGCAGAGAAATTAAAAGCGAAAAGCCAATTTGCATTAGGGTGCTTAGGTGGGTAATACTAAAGAAAAAGGTGACATATTTATTCCAAACTTGAATGTCCAAAATTGAAGTATTCATTTCAATACTAGCGGCAATCATAAACATGACGAATATGATAATGCTTAAAAAAACAGTATAAATTATGAACTTATAAAATATCTTAGCTTTAAAACTATAGGAAACAAAGTGTTTTTCAAGATATACTAGCTCAATAACTCCAACTAAAAGACCTACCAGGGTTACCCCAAAAGAAGCAAAAATAAATACCTGAAGATTAACATTAATGGCAGAGTCTAAGGTGTTTCCTTGAGCTCCTGATACGGCATGCTCTGAAAACAAAAAGACTAAAGAGAGAATAAACCATATAAGCCCAAAGGGAATAATTCGATTAATATTTCTCTTAACTCTGGGTGTTAGTTTTAGCACAATTAAAAATAGTAAAAACTTTAAAAATAAAAATCCCGCTTAATATAAGCGGGATTTCTTGAAACAAAACCAGAGCGATTTGATTTAGATTTCCTAAAATTATATAAATACAATTAATCTAAAAATCAAATTTGGCTCTTTTCAATTACACATCTTTTTTCAATTCTGAAATAATTTTTAAGGACAGCTTTGTGAGTTCTTGAATTCTTGAATAGTCCAAATTTCCATTTTCATCTTTAACCATTAATTTTGACCCCATTCCAACACAAGTTACCCCTGCATTAAACCAACTCGTCAAACTTTCTTTGGTCGGAGAAACTCCTCCTGTAGGCATAATACTGGTCCATTGACAAGGACCTTTAATTGCCTTAACGAACTCGGGGCCGTAGATTCCTCCTGGGAAAAGTTTTACAATTTCGCAACCTAACTCCTCAGCTTTAGCAATTTCTGTTAAAGACCCACAACCTGGTGACCATAGAACTTTACGACGATTACAAACTAAAGCAATATCTTCTCGTAATACTGGAGTTACAATAAAGTTCGCCCCTAATTGCATATAAAGAGATGCAGCTGAAGCGTCTGTAACAGAACCCACTCCGAGTGCCATTTCGGGAAATTCGCTCCTTACATATTTATTGAGCATCCCAAATACTTCGTGAGCAAAATCCCCTCTTGCTGTAAATTCTAAAAGTCTAGCACCTCCATGGTAACAGGCTTCAACTACTCTTTTGCATACTTCAATATTTGAATCATAAAACAAGGGTACTAAACCTGTAGATTCCATCAAACTAGCTACTTGTATTCTTGTAAATGTTGCCATTTGGTATATTTAATTTATCTTGAAACTTTACCAGAAGTATTTCCAGCAATAAAGGTTTCAATTTCTTCTAAAGTTATCAAATTATAGTCTCCTGTAATGGTATGCTTTAAACAACATGCTGCTGTAGCTATATCCAAAGCCTTTTGCAAATTTTTTCCTTCTTTTAATAATCCATAAATTAATGCCCCCATAAAAGCATCACCACTTCCAACTCTATCCACAACAGGTGTTACTTCTCTTAAATCTGCAGTGTATAAGGTATTATTATGAAATAATAACCCTCCAATTTTTTGATGGGATGCACTTACAGAATACCTTAATGTTGTTGCCACTGTTTGAAGATGAGGACAATAATCGTAGAGCTGATTGTAAAGTTTGGGCAAACTATCAGTTATTTCATAATTGGGATTTGTTTTTTCCTTTCCTAACATGAAGAAGGCAGTATCCAAGTCCCCAAGAATTACGTGGCTATATTTTAAAAGTTCGGGCATAATATCTTTAGGCTCCTTACCATATTTCCAAAGTTTAGATCTGTAATTAAGGTCACAGGAAATAGTTAACCCCATTTCGGAAGCTAACTTAATAGCTTCCAAACAGATATCCGCCGAATCCCTAGAGATTGCTGGTGTAATTCCACTCCAATGAAACCAATTAGCATCTTTAAAAACTTCCCGCCAGTTTATCTCACCTTTTTTTATAGTTGCCATTGAGCTATGTGCTCTATCATACACTACTTTACTCCCTCTTGTTCCAGCTCCTGTTTCGAGAAAATACAACCCTAATCGCTCTCCACCATAAATAATATGGTTTGTACCTACTTTCCTTTTATTCAATTCCATAATAACACAATTCCCCAAATCGTTATCTGGAAGTTTGGTAACAAATTCTGATTTAATGCCATAATTAGAAAGTGAGATAGCTACATTAAATTCTCCCCCTCCATACATTGCATGAAAAGACCTAGCTTGAGAAAAACGTAAATGTCTTTCTGTTGCTAAACGCATCATAACTTCTCCAAAAGTGATTACTTTATTCACAATACCTCAAAATATAAATTAAGATAGTAATTAATATAATATGATCTTAACTAAAGGCTAAACCTCCGTTAATATCTACATTATTTCCATTGATAAATGAAGCTTCATCAGATGCCAAATAAGCAACTAAATCAGCAACTTCAGATGCTTGCCCTTCTCTCCGTAATGGAGTTGCACTAGCGACTTTATTTCTTATTTCATCTGTAGTAAAGTCATCATGAAATTTAGTTCCTATTAATCCAGGACAAATTGCATTTACACGAATTCCCTTAGGACCAAGGTCTTTCGCCATTGCCTTTGTTAAAGTACTTACAGCTCCCTTTGAAGAAGCGTAAATTGAAGACCCACCACCACCACCATCTCTTGCCGCTTGAGAAGATAGGTTTATAATTGAAGAACCTTTACTCATGAATGGTTCAAAGGCCTGCATTACAAAGACGGTTGACTTAAAATTGACATTCATCACTAAATCGTAAAATGACTCATCTAGTTCTTGTAATGATTTTCGTGCAAAAAGACCCCCCGCATTATTTACCAAAATATCAATTTTATTCCCATATGCTTCGACGGTTTTCAATCTTAAGCGCTTTATGTCTTCTAGATTTGACACATCTGCTTTAATTGCAATGGCATCACCTCCCATAGATTTTATTACATCCACAGTTTCTGTTGCTCCAGATTCTGAGTTATAATAATTTACTACTACTTTGGCTCCTTCTTTTGCAAGTTTAATTGATATTGCCCTACCTATATCTCTAGAACCGCCAGTTACAACGGCTACTTTTCCTTTCAATTTGTTCATTATAATTAAATATTATATTCCTAACGCTTGTCCACCTCCAATTTGTATAGTTTCGGCCGTTATAAAGGAAGCGTCCTTACTTGCCAAAAATGAAATAACTCCTGCAACATCTTCGGGCTGTCCTAACCTTCCCAACATAATATTATTTGCCCAAGAGGCAAAGACTTCTGGCTTGGTAGATTTTATTTGGGCATGGAATGGTGTATCTATAGTTCCAGGTGAAACTGCATTTACTCTAATTCCGTATTCTGCTAGGTCCTTTGCCAAGGCTCTTGTAATTGCATGAACACCCGCTTTGGATGTTCCATAAACACCCGCACCTGGACCACCCGCGGTCCATCCAGCATTTGAAGTATAGTTAATTATAGAAGGATGTGTTCCTTTTTTCAGATAGGGTATTGCTGCTCTTGATGCAAAAAATACAGAATCTAGATTAAGTGCCATAACAAATCTGTAAAAGTCGGTAGTCATGTCTTCAAATCGAGATCTCCCACCTAATCCACCGGCATTATTAACTAATACATCAATTTTCCCGTATTTCTCTCCTATTTTTTTAATGTTGTTGGTTACATGTTCCTCATTAGTAACATCAAAGCCATAATACTCTGCAGTAATTCCTTCTTCGGTAAGTTCCTTCACTCTTTCTAAACCAGCTTTATCATCTATACCGTTCAAGACAACCGTGTATCCATCTTTACCTAATCTTCTTGCTACTTCAAAACCAATCCCACCTGTAGCTCCTGTTATTATTGCAACTTTGCTTTTTGTATAACTCATAAACTTTTCTTTTAAATTTTAATACTTTTTTATTTCTTAATTAACTACTAGCTTCACTTTTTTAATAAATAGAAAAACAGATAATACCCCAAATACTACACATACTGTAATGGCGATAAATGCAAATGTATACGAGCCTCCTTCAGTAATTCTACCAATAAACCAGTTCATTATTATTGGCGAAATGGCAGCAATTGTACCTGCCAATCCTGCTAATGTTCCTACTGACGGCCCTCTAAACAAGTCACTTGATAATGTCTGAATATTACCAATTGCAAATTGAAAACCAAATAACGCAATACCTGCTAAGTATATAAAAGTCATATAATTGGTATCGTTAACAAATAAGATTATTGATACAAAACCTATTATTATTAAAAATCCACCCAATACAATACTTGCTTTTCTACCAACATCAACCGATGTTCTTTTTATTATTGCTTCTGTAAACATCCCTCCTAATATTCCTCCTGCAGCTGCCATTAAATAAGATATCCACATAGTTGTTCCTATCTCTTCAATACTCATATCAAATTTATTGTGAAGGTAGATTGGCATCCAACCAGCAAAAAACCACCATATTGGTTCAATAAAAAATCTACATAATAAAATACCCCAAGGTTGTTTGAAGCTAAGTATTTTAATAATGCTTAAACTCTTTGCACCTTCAATTTCTTCATTGTTATTTTTAATACGATCATTTAACAACATAGTTCTTTCACTTTCTGTGATCCAAGGATGTTTTTGAGGTTTTGTTTTGTTGAGAATAAGCCAAGGAATTATCCAAAGAAATCCTAATAATCCTAGTATGATATAGGTAGATTTCCAACCAAATTGTGAATATAAAAACACAATAATTACAGGTGCAATGACATTACCTATAGAAGCTCCTGCATTAAATATTCCTTGTGCTACAGCTCTTTGTTTAACTGGAAACCATTCTCCATTACTCTTTACGGCACCTGGCCATAGCCCTGCTTCTCCTAGTCCTAATAACCCGCGCACAATTGAAAGTGACACAACTCCTTTCGCTAATGCGTGAAACCCTGCGGCTAAAGACCATACCACAACAGATACCACAAATCCTAATCTTGTACCTATTTGATCATATAATCTACCCGATAAAAATTTACTTGCTGCATAGGTAATCATAAAAATATTAAGCATTAACGCATAATCTGTTTTATCCATTCCTAAATCCTCACCCATTTGAGGCCACAATAGTGCAAAGGCCGTTCTGTCAACATAATTAATAACAGTAGCTATAAATATTAAGGTTATAATCCACCATCTTAGTCCTTTTATTTTCATTTTTTTCAGTTCTTATATCCAGATATATTGCTACTTTACGTCAAGAAATATTACCTGGAATGGTATTTCTTGAAATATTTTAAGTTTAAAACTAAGGGAGAAAGTCAATAGTAAAGAAATAGGAAATCTTACCTACTACTTGATTGTTTTGTCCCTCCAAAGAAAAAAATAAATTAGAAATTAATCGCACATTTAATTTCTAACTATTCCTAAATCTCATTAACATTATAACAGTATCGATATAACTCTTTAAAATGTTCCTTCATTTTTTGTTTTGCCAATTGGGGGTTTTGTTCTTTAATGGCATTATAAATTTGCTTGTGCTCATTAATGGCACTATAAGCCAATTGATCATCACAAACATGATATTTCTTAAAATTCGTAATAATTTCTGGCGTAATGATAAGCATAAAGGTGTTCATGGTACTATTTCCGCAAGCTCTTGCAATTGCTAGATGAAATAATAAATCCTCCTGAACAGCAATTTCATTGTTTAAGACTTTTTTTGAATAAGCATCCAGAGCTTCTTTCATTTTAATCAAATCTTCATCCGTACGCCTCAATGAAGCCAATCTGGCTGTTTTTAATTCCAAAAGTATTCGTGTCTCAACTAAGGATTTAAAATTAGGAACTTCCAATCTTAAAATATCATCTATCATCCCGTTCATTGCAATCACACCTATGTTCGCGACGAATGTTCCGCTTTGTGGAATAGATTTTAATAATCCATAAAATTCTAATTTCTGAATTGCCTCACGTATAGTGCTTCGAGTAACTTCAAACTTTTCTGACAGCATTCTTTCAGAAGGTAGTTTGTCCCCCGGCTCCAGATTTTTTTCATTGATTAAGGTCCTAACTTTTGCAATAACCTCTTTCTGAAGTGAGCGTTTTTCGTTAGAGTTAAGGATTTCTATTTTCATAATTTTTTCAATAATTGGTTAACCACTTAGAATTCTTTAAAGTTATATAAAACTTGAAATAAAATAGTGGATCCTGAAAAAAATTCTGCTCGGTTAATTTATTGTTTCTTTAAAATTCTTACTGGTCCAACTTAGACCAGTAAGAACTAAAACACTATATGAGAACAGGCTAATCAAATATGTGCTTATGCTAAGTGTTTCATTAAACTAAACTCACTACCTGTATATAATACTTAGTACCCTGCATTTTGAGTAATTACTCCATCACTCGCGAGAATTTCTGAGATTGGAATTGGAAATAAGAAATAATTATTATTTATTGATTCCCCCAATTCTGTTTCTACAGTTCCAGTCCTAACCAAATCAAACCACCTATGCCCTTCAAATGCTAACTCTAGTCTCCTTTCATCTAGAATAGCCTTCCTAACCAAGGCTTGGGTGTTAAGAACGGTATGATCTAAGGGATCTAACCCAGCTCTGGTTCTTATAGCGTCCAACTCATCTAATACATCCTCTGCCGAAGCACCATTTTCATTCATTGCCTCTGCATATAACAACATGACATCTGCCAATCTTAATTCTATCCAATCATGTTCTGGACCATCAGATTGCGGAAATTTTGGCGACGCTAATGTTTCAAGATCGATGGTTACCGCTCTTCTTAAGTCGCCTGGGCTATTATCGAAAGCCTCAACTAAACTTAAATCCAGAGGATCAAGAGCTTTTGTATCAAGTCCAAAAGACCATTCCCAGAATTCAGAAAAACCATATTCATCTACTATAGAACTTGACTTTTGTGTTGCAAAAATGATTTCAGAGTTAAGATCTGAAACAAAAATATCTTCAAAATTTTCTTGTAAACTTACGCCTGCCCCACCAGCTCCATTCACAACGGCTGCAAGCAGTGGCTCAGCACTTCCAAAATTACCCATGGTCATATAAACTTTACCTAGAATACCTCTAGCTGCCAAATCTGTTGCACGACCATTACCTAACCCAGAATTGTCCAATGCAGCGATTGCATCTTGTAAATCTGGAACGATTACGGTATTGTAAACTTGGTCTGCAGATTGTCTTGCTAAATCGAAAGTTGGAATGTCTTCAATATCTGGTGAAGTAAGAATTACAGTAACATCACCAAAAACTTGGACCAATTTAAAATAGGATAAAGCTCTTAAAAATTTAGCTTCACCTATTTGAGTAGCGTCGTCAGAGTTTTCAATTACGTTATTTGAACTTAAAATCGACTTGTATAATGCGGTGTAAAAGGGTCCAAAAAATTGATCCTCCATGGCCGTTAAGCCTGGTCCATATACATCAAACTCTGTATATGGTGATTCTTGCATTAGCGCATTATCTGCTCTAAAGTCACCCATTACTGCCATTGGCGTTGCAGCTCCAAGTTGATAATAGTAAGCTGCATTTAAAACCCCTTCAAAATCTGTTAAAGAATCTGCACTAGCTACATTGGGCGGAACCTCGTCTAAATCTGTACTACACGCAATGGATAATAGCGATCCTAGAAATAATAGATATATATTTTTCATTTTTACTAAATTTAAAAATTAACGTTTAAGCCAAGTGTAAGGCTTCTAACAATTGGACTAGCTCCTACTTGAACTCCATAAGTAGTAGGCCCTAAGTAACCCCCATTTGTAGTCTCTACTCCCTCTGGATTAAAAGAGGTGTAGTTATCTCCCCATAAGTATAATAAATTGGTTGCTGCGGCATATATTCTTGCAGAATTAATCCCTATTTTATTAACCCAATTAGGTTGAAGTGTATACCCAATAGTTAAATTTCTCAATGACACAAAAGACGCATCCTGCACTTGGGCATCTAATTGATTTCTTGATTGCGTATAAAACTCTCCATTGTGATCTGCAATTCCATCTCCATTGGCGTCAAAACTATCTCTCAATCTACCACCAAATTCTGAATTGTAATAAATTGGGTCAATGTTGAAAACATCTCCTCCTTGAGCTCCCTGAAATTGGAAAGACATATCGAATGCTTTGAAGCGAATTGAGCTATTTAAACCCCAGTAAAAATCCGGTGTGTTTTGTCCTATTTTAACAAGATCCCCACCTTCTTCAACAGTTTTTGTATTGTCAATTACACCATCCCCGTTTTGGTCAACAACGTAATATTCAGAACTATTTATACCAATCGCTCTTGTAGGATCTTCAATAAATCGATCTTCAACCATTCCAATGGTTTCCAATCCCCACATCTCACCAATTTCTCCACCTACATAATTTCTAAATACAGGCCCTCTACCGCTTTGACCATAAATAGTTTGAGGTAACTCTGTTAACCCTCCAAGATCTGTTATTTCTGTTTTTACGGTAGATAGATTAGCCCCGATGGTCCAACTGAAATTTTCCTTCTGAACAGCTGCTGCCGTAAGCTCAAATTCCATTCCAGAACTTCTTACATCTCCTGAGTTAAGTCTTATTGAAGTTGTACCGAAAACTTCAGATACACTTTGATTAATCAAGATATCTTCAATATCAGAAGTATAATAATCTACTCCCAATCTAATTCGATTATTAATAAAACCTAAATCAAGTCCGTAGTTTGTTTCTGTATTTGTTTGCCAAGTTAAGTCTGAATTAGCCACATCCGACGGAATTAAGAATCCTGTACCAAAAACAGTAGGTTGAGGATTTAGTAGACTTAATGAACTATAGGCTCCTAAATCTGAAGTTGTCCCCAAAGACCCCATACTAAATCTTGGCTTTATTGAACTTAAAAGGTTGGAATTGTAAAAAGACTCATTGTGAATATTCCATCCTACTGAAAATGCCGGAAACGTCTTATATCTATTATTTGAACCAAATCGAGAGTCTCCATCTCTTCTTACAGATGCCGAAAGTAAATATCGATTATCAAATGCATAGTTAACTCTACCAAAAATGCTCCATCTTGTAATATTTTCTTCCCGCTCTGTAACTGTAATATCCTCAGGATCTAACAAATTATAGTTTATAATATTGCTAAACGGCACATTACTTCCATTAATAGAGGTGCCTCTAAAATGAATTCCTTGAAATTCAATACCGGCTACTGCACCGATATCATGATTTCCAATCTCCTTAGAATAATTTAATGTGGTTTCCACTAAGGTTGATGACTGTTTTAGGCTTGATTCATCTAAGGCAGTTTGGTTTGTACGAGCCCTTGAATCAAATTCTAATCCTCTCCAGAAATAATCTTGGGTATCCCGAATATCGGCACCTAGCACAGTCTTTATATTTAACCCATCTAGAATACTGTATTGTAAATATGTAGATACGTTAGCAAAAAATGTTTTCTGATTGCGATCTGTGTTGTCTAGCTTAGTAGCAGGACCGGCATCTCCAGATCCTCCAATACCATTACCACTTCTTCCGTAGTGCCAGTCTTGTGCTGTCATTCCTGGCTCCAATGTATAAATACTATTATTAAAAGGTGCATCGCCACCTCTATAGCCTTCATCAAATGGAGCAAGACCTAAATTTTGTGCTTGTTGGTCTAATTGCTGAACAAACCTAATAGACGCATCTGTATGGTAAATAGGATGAATACTATAAGCTCTTAAAAGATCTCTCATGTCATGTCCCACAATATCTCTGTCAGATACAAACCCATTAAAACTCAACCCCGTTTCAAATTTGTCACCTATTTTGGCATCCACATTTAATCGTGCATTAAGCCTTTCAAATCCTTGAGTTATTACGACACCTTCTGTATTTTGATATCCAACCGAAGCAAAATAATTTGCGTTTTCCGTTCCTCCGCTATAGCTAAAATCATGACTGGTGGTATAACCATTTCTAAAAAGCCAATCTTCAATTGCTACTACATCGGGTGCATTTTTATAAGCATTAATCTTGTAGTTTAAAAAATCTGAGTCTAATTCAGATACATCAAATCTTCCACTTGCTATACCAGTCTCTAATTCATTGGCCCACTCACCCGCTGTCATGTTTATATTATCTGTCAAATATCTACTTGAAATACTAGTGTAAGTATTATAATTAAAATTTGGAGTTCCTTTTTTCCCTTTTTTGGTCGTTACTAAAATAACACCATTTGCTCCTCTAGATCCGTAAATGGCCGCTGAAGCCGCGTCTTTTAATACTTCCAAACTTTGAATATCATTTGGATTTACGGTTGCTAAACTTCCCGAAATTGGATAACCATCTACAACAATAAGAGGATTAGAATTACCATTAATAGAAGAGGATGCCCTTATTTGAATTTTAGGATCTGCACCTGGAGCCCCATCTTGATTTTGAATTAAGACTCCTGCTAATTTACCTCCTAATGCATCGTCCACTCGATTTGCCTGAATGGCTGCAATTTCGGCTCCACCTACTTTTGCAACAGCCCCAGTTATTTGGGTCTTCTTTCGTGTTCCATACCCTACTACAACCACTTCATTCAAAGTATTTGCATCTTCTACAAGCGCAATACTAAGAGTTCTTTGATTGGTAATGGCCACAGTTTGGGTTACATACCCCAAATAGGTAACTTCTAATACATCGCCACTTTTAACCTCGATTTGAAAATTTCCATCAAAATCTGTGGCAGTACCATTTGTGGTTCCTTGGACAACTACATTAGCCCCAGGAATACCGAGTTGATCGGTCGTCGAAACTACCTTGCCTTCCAACAGGTAGTTGTCTTGTGCTACAATAATAATACTACTAAAAAGCAGGAAAATTAAAGATAGCTTCGTTTTTAAGTTCATAATTCAATTTTATTAGGTTAGCAAATAATAGAAACTTAAAAAGACTGAGGATATTTAAATAAAAGTTTTTACTACTTTTACATTTCATGTCTTAGTTAGCTACTACATGTGTTATTACTTCCCTCCAAAGGAGTAATTGTAAAAGGATAGGCGCACACCTGTCCTTTTTTTAATTTGGTAAACCAAACTGGTTAACCAAATTGGTTTACCAAATATATTAACTTTTTCTTAACTCACAAGTCATTTCTCAATTATTTTCACTTTATTCCATAAAATCTTCACGAATTGGGCTAAATACATCAATTAAAATACCCTTTTTTGTACAAACAGCTCCATGAATTACATGAGGAGGAATGTAGACGGAGTCACCACCTTTCACCGTTTTTGTCTCATCCCCAATACTAAAATCGAAAGACCCACTTTCTACATAGGTAACCTGAGAATGATGATGTGCGTGCTTATAACCAATGCCTCCTTCATCAAATTCTACTTTAACAAGCATAATTTTATCATCATATCCCATTATTTTTCTTTTTACACCTTCACCAACTACTTCCCAATCTTGGTCTTTATCCATTAAAAATTCTTTACTTGATCCAAATGTTTTCATATAATATTGCTTTTAATAATTTCTAAATAAGTGTATTAATAACTTTTAATTTGATCTATCTGGCGGCGTTCCAGGACCAATGGTCGCCTCTCTAAACCACACTTCCGTGTAACAACCATTTTCATATTGCTTAGCGATGTCACCACCATATGTCTCCGCACCCGCACACCAGACCTTGTTTGTTTTAGGGCTTTTCCCATTAGTTTGGTTATATGCGCCTTGTTTAAAATAAATTAACTCCCCGCTATAGGCAGCAGGACGTTCGGTTCCATCTTGTCCAATTGGCACAAATAATTTCTTAACTTGAGCCGGTATGTCGGATCGATTTATATATTCAGATTCTATCAGATTTTTAGTAAATGTTTTTGTTTCATGACCTTCGCTTTTGAAGGTGAGATACATTATCCCTTTATGAACATTTACTTCATAGGTGAATTCTTCTCCTAACTTTATTCCATCCTTGGGCTCTGTAGGATATTCATTTTTGCTCGTACCAATGACAGACATATCATATCCCCAAACGGCAGTAGAATAATCCCACCTTTTAGAATTATCCTCACCTGCTGTATTGATTTCATAATTCCAAAAAACGGATCCTTTACTATGACCTGGGAATTTCTTGTAAAATATTTTTAAAGGCTCGTTTTCATGTCCTTCACCACTATGAATCTGACCAACAACGGTTGCGTAGGATGCAGCAACTCTTGCATCTCCCGATATAGAAACTTGCATTACCTTACATGTCCCCGATAGTTTACCGCCCTGTTCTGGGATCCATTCTCTTTTTTCCTGCAGCTCGGTTCTTGTATTACTTGAGTTTTTTGAAGTGACTCCAGAATTAGGCGTTTTATAGACAACCCAACGCCTAGTACCATCTATTACAGTATAGAAAAAATCTTTGTGTTCAAACTCGGTGAGATCTTCCACATTGGTACCGTCCCCCATTAATATTTTAAATTTATCCATAAATGGAATGACCTCATGAGGATAAACAGTTTTCTTACTTAACCCATCATTGGCTTCGAAATACCCTGCATTGGATATGGCATCGTCACTGATGCTAATATTTGCTGTCTTAAACCAAACTTCAGCGTAATTTCCATCCTCATATTGCTTTTTTATATCACCTCCATGGGTTTCTGCACCTGAGCACCATATTTTATTTACCTTAGGGTCTTTTCCGTTTGTTTGGTTGTAACACCCTAATTTAAAAAAGAGACCTTCGCCAGCATAGGCATTTTCTCGCTCTAGTCCATCTTGACCTATGGGTATAAATAATTCATTTACTTGTTCTGGGATGTTTACACGCTCTGAATATTCCGATAGGATAAGATTTTTTGTAAATGTTTTCGTTTCATGACCTTCACTAGAAAAGGTTAAATACATAATACCTTCCTTTATTTCTACTTCATAACTAAACTCTTCACCTAAAGCGATCCCATCTGTTGGTTCTGGTGGGTAGGTATTTTGATCTGTTCCTACCTTAGAAAAATCATAGCCCCAAACAGGATAGGAATAATCCCATCTTTTTGAATTATCCTCACCTGCGGTATTTATTTCATAGTTCCAAAAAACAGAACCTCGAGTATGACCAGGAAATTTTTTGTAAAATATTTTTAATGGTTCGTTCTCATGTCCATCTGCACTATGAATCTGTCCAACTACAACTGAGTAAGTTGCTGCAACGCGAGCGTCGCCAGTTGTAGCTACATTCATAACTTTTAGGGTAGCGTTCATTTTAGCTTCAGACATAGGGAACCATTTCTTTAGTTGTGCAAGTTCAGTTCTAGTATTGTTTGAAGTACCATGGGTGTTTCCCGCATTTGGCGATTTAAAGACTACCCAATCAGCTTTTTCATCTTTTGCTGTATAAAAGAAATCCTTATTTTCATAATTTGTTGCCTGACCTACATTAGAACCGTCCCCTAAAATTAAATTCCAGTGTTCGAAAAAGGGTATAATGTCGTTTGCGGTAACACCTAATTCTTTGTCATTAGTTTTACTTTTGGAGTTTTTATTTTCGCAAGCTGAAAATAATAGCAACAAACAAATAATTGTAGCAGTATTCTTCATTAGTGATGCTGGTTTTAGGTAATTAACTTTTAAATTCATTTTCAATTGTTTGATTTCATTCATATTTCTTATGTAAAAAAATGTTCGGTTCGATCTTGGATTCATCCATGGAATCCTAGATTATAAGAGAACCGATTAAAAATATTCCGTTAGTGCAACTATTCCATTATAGGATATAATACAGGAGAAAAATAATGCAGCAAATAAGCCTATATTTATTGCAATTCCCGTTTTAAACCCCTTCATCACCTTTTTATTATTAACCATTAATATGATTCCTAGAATTACTAATGGTAAGACAAAGACATTAAATACTTGAGATAAAATTTGCATTTGAATTGGATTCGATCCAAAAACCGGAACAATTAGTGCAACTAAGCATGCAATAAACGTAATCCCTCTAAATTGCTTTGAATTAGTATCCAACACTCCCGATTGATAATCGGCTAGTAATAATGGTGCAATTAATAAACAGGGAAAAATGGAGGATAAACCTGCACTTAATGTTCCAAAAAAGAAAAGGGTTACTGCAAAATTTCCTGCTACGGGCTCTAATGTATTTGCCATATCTAATACTTTGGTCACAGGATTCCCTTGATGAAACAATGCGCCGCATGCAACGGCCATAATTGAGGCACTTATAAAAAACACTAAGGCAGCGGCCAAAATGGAATCATTTTTTTGTTGTTTTAAGTGATTAATTGTCCACCCTTTCCCTTTTACAAAGAGAGGTCGTGATAAAAATGTTGCTGCAGCCATGGTTGTACCCACAAAGGCAGCGACCATCATTTTACCACCTGGAACATCTGGAATTGATGGAACTAGTCCTTTTATAACATCCGTTGATAAAGGGTAAACAAAAAATAATGAAATGATAAAAGAAAGACCCATAATCGATACGAAAATGATTAAAATTCTTTCGAAGAAGTTGTATTTACCTACAAGTATTAAAGAATAAAAAAGACCCATTATTAAAATCGCAATAGTAAGCACTACTTCGTATTGATAATTGGAAAATTGTGGAAAATTAAGAGCTATTAACTCGTAGATGATATTAGATGAAATCCCAAGAATTCCCATTAATGAGTTCCATTGTCCAAAGGTAATCCCAACGATGATTAGTATGGCAATCAGCTTTCCATATTTAAGGTGCTTTTTAAATCCATACAAGGCAGTTTCTCCAGTAATTAAGGCATAGTTTCCGTAAACAAACATCAATATTCCTGAAAATACACAACTTAATAATAGCACCCATAATAATTGCATTCCGTAGGTACTCCCAGCAACAATCATGGAAGTAACACTACCTGTACCAATAGTATAACCAATAGCAAAAATACCTGGTCCAAAACTCAATATAATCGCTATAATTTTTTTTAAAGACATTTTTACTTAGGGATACCCCAATAATTTTATAATAATTTTAAGCCATAGTCATGTTAATCAGGCTAGAAAAATAGGAATCCAACCTATTTAATAATTGGTTTACCAGATTGGTTAACCAAATATATACATTTTATATTAACCTGCAAGTTCTTTATATCGAATCTTTTAAGTTTTCTATTATTTATTAAATAGTTGCAAGTAAAATAATGGCCCCAATTAATTTCTAAAATTCTAGAAAAGGCCCTATTAATAGGAGTAATACAAACTTCCACGTTCCTTAAAAACGCTAGAAATAGAATTTTATATAATATATGCTAAGAATATTGGTCTTAATAAGTTCATTTCGCTGCTCATTTTTTTTAAATCAAAATTGATCATGTAGAGTATAAAAAAAATATTATCGCTTTTTAAAGGTATTGGATTCATATTTTAATCCTAAAATACAGCTTGAACGGATTAAATAATACCGAGAATTAATTAGTTACAAGTAATGGTCAATTCAGGGTCGACAATTTTTTCCTAACGGCACTTAAAAACTCTGTGGTAACTCCTAAATAGGAAGCAATCATATATTGCGGAAAACGCTGTTCTAGTGATCGATATTTGGTCCTAAACTGTAAATATCGCTCTTCTGCCGTTTGGCTCATACGTAAAATGGTGCGTTCCTGTAATGCAATATACCCTCTTTGAATCTTTAATCGGAAAAATCGTTCAAAACTGGGTATGGTATGTAACAATTCATCATGCGAGTGTCTGGGTATTCGCATCACTACACTTTCCTCGACAGACTGAATGTATTGGGTGGCTGGTGTTTGAGTTAAGTAACTATACAAATCATTTATCCACCAATTTTCAATACCTAATTGTAATGTGTGCTCCTTTCCTTGAGAATCAATATAAAAGCTTCGAAGGCTTCCCATAACAATAAAATTCATGTAATTAGACACCTCATCCTTAGCAATAAGATATTCTTTTTTGTTAAGCTTTAGTGGATGGAATTGATTCAAAATATGTGCCTCATCAGCCTCAGAGAGAGAAACTAATTGCTTTATATTAGCCAGAAGAACTGCGTCGTAGTCCATGGCAGCACCTCGAGAGGATTTTTAATCATTTAGTGTTCTAAAGGTAACCTTTTATCTATTATAAATGATGATAGAATTATAAAATAATCACACTTACTTTATTAATAATTCCATTTCATATTGATCTATGGTATTAGCTAACCCAAATTTTAAAACTTGACTTATTTTATGTTCGAGTTGCTCATCAATATTGTTGATTTTAATCGTTTTTGAAATTTTTCCAATACCAGTAAATAATCGTTTCCAAGTTTCTTCATTATCAAATACTGTTTCAAATTGTGGGATATAACCATTTTCATTTATAATAAAGTATGATTCAACCTGGTTATTAAATATAACCTGATACAATTTATAATCACCACTTTGAATAGTTTCTATTTGATTTTCCCAAGAATAATACGATTGATTTACTAAGGTTTTTAAATTAATATCACTTAACGCTAATGAAGTTATTCCAATAGGCTCCTCCCCTTCCATTTCAATTTTACCAGCAAAGCATTTATATCCCTTCACAATTTCAAATCCAACTCGTTTATAGGCCTTAATTGCATTTATATTTTCCTTAATAACCTCTAACTTACATTTTGTGACGCCTTTATGTTTTAACTCATTTAAGGCATATTCATAAATTTTATTCGTGATCCCTTTACCTCTATATTCTGGGATTACCCCTGTGGCCAAATTAAAAGCGGTAACTTGACCCTCTCTTACATCAATCGCGTGTAAAATAAATCCAACCAATGTATCATTGTCAAACATTCCATAAGAAAATTTGTAGTCTATTTTTGCCATTTCCCATCGTTTTCTGAAGAGATTTTCATCTTTAGGAAAGGCAACAAAATAATTTTCAAATGCTGAAAAAAAGCAACTCAAAATGCCATGGAATGGGGTATCGCCTAAATTTTTAATTTGCATGATGTGTATCCAATTTAGTTTGATATTCTACTTCGACTTCACCAATTAAACTTCCCTTTCCACCAGCCATAATGGACTTTATCTTTTCGTTTTCCGTGGTAATACCCACAATTATTAAACTCGAGGATGGTATTTGCATAAACTTTCCTTGCTGAATTAAATATTTCGCCTTTTTAAGGTTCATTGTATTGTATAAGTAACATGCTAGGGTTCCAGCCGCCATTCCCGTTGCGGCTTCTTCCAAAATACCATATATAGGGGCAAACATTCGGGTGGTTGCGTCTCTGTCTGGGCAATTGGGGTCTTGAGTAAAAATATAATATCCTATTAAATCAAATTCAACACTTATTTCAGAAATTAAATCAAAATCTGGGATAGCTTTTTCTAAGGTTTTTGCACTCTTTAGAGGAATAATAATAAATGAATTTCCCGTATTTACTAATTGTATGGGAGCATTTGGCAATAAATCATTGGCATTTAATCCAATTGATTTAAGAATAAGGTCCTGTTTATGACTTACATTAACAAATTTAGGAGGCAATTGTTCCATAAAAGCCAAATCCCCCTCGATTTGAATTTTCCTTACCCCATCAATCGTTTCTTTCGAGGAAAATTTATGGCTTAAAAAATTCCGTTGTTTTAAGTATGAAAAAGTGGCAATGGTAGCATGTCCACAATGTGCGATTTGCCTGATGGGTGTAAAGAAATCCAATTTAAAATCGGCTACCGTAGATTTAGAAACGAAAGCGGTTTCAGATAACCCAACCTTGGATGTAATTTCTAGCTTTTCGTCATAACTTAAATTATCTGCATTTAGAACAACCCCAGCTGGATTCCCTCCAGAATTATTATCTACAAATGCATTTACTATTTGAACTTTAATCTTTTTCATTTTACTGTTTTATTACTTGAATGTTGTACAATGTTATGGGTATGGCTTTAGTTCCTTAAGGTTTTATTCCCATTTAATAGTTATTAATGAATCCATAGTAATTTTACACCTGCCCTTGGTACTTTCAACACCATTCACCATTATTTAGTCTTCGATCAAAATTGAAACAAAGCTTGTACTCTTAAAATATTGAAGTTTTCATGGGCTATAAGTCAATTAAGCCTAGATTAATTCTAAATAAATTCTTCCACAGCTAAGTTTATGGCATTTCTAAAATCTTTAACCGCGGCTTCCAACTTTAGTTGAAGTTCGTCATTTTTAATTACCCCAAGCTCTAAGTCAAAATTGTCATAAAAATTTCCAAGGGAAAACACACTAATTACCTCGGCACCCCATCTTGGAAAAAGGGATTCTAAAATTTTAAGATTCGATTGTCCTCCGTATTGCCCGGGGGAAGTACTCAAAAGAAATACCGGCTTTTGATAAAAAATATTCTGATCTATGCGTGATAACCAGTCTAGAATATTCTTAAAAAAGGCAGGGAGTAATCCATTATGCTCTGGAATAGAAATCATAAATCCATCGGCATTGGAAAACATTATTTTCAAATCCCTAATCTGAGTAGGGATTCCAGCCTCTTTTTCAAGGTCTTCTCCAAAAACTGGAGCATCATATTCAGAAAGATCCACATATTGAACCGAATCTAATTCAAGTTTTTTGGAGGCAGATAATAACAACTGTTTATTTATCGAATTACTGCTATTGCTACCTGAGAATACTATTATATTTTTCATATTTTATTTTAATTAAGATTACGCAAACTTAAAAACAGAACCCCACAAAAAACTTAAGATACCTTAGGATAGTTTTGCATGACCTTTATTCGCCTAAGAATTATTTTCAGGAGAACCATTAGCTCTTAAGGAGCTAATGATTCCACTTGACTATTCGATTAATGATAATTGATACTTAATTAGCCTAATCTCTCCGCTGTAAACCCAGCTTCCTTTACTGCCGAAATTATTTCACTTTCATCTATAGAAGTTGATGAAACCGTCAAGGTTTTTTTTAGAGTGAATATATCAACCTCCCAGTTCCCTCTACCTAGTTTTTTATCGAGAGTGGGTGTTGCTTTGGTAATACACCCTGTACATTTAATATTGGTCTTAAATTTTAAAGTTTCCATTTTATAGATTTTTTTATATTAATATTTGTGTTTACGATTTTATTGATTTAACATAAATTATTGAAATTAGCATGGCGAATCCACTGATTATAGCAGCTGCGATAAAAGCAGATTTAAATCCTACAATTAATGCCTCTTGAGCAATGCCCTTAATAGCATCTGTGCTCTTAGTAATGGCCGCTACAATAGCAACTATAAGGGCCAGCCCAAGTGCTGATCCAATTTGATAGCTCGTATTGACAAGACCCGATGCAAGACCAGAATCTTCAGGTTTGGCTCCAGATATTGATGCAATAGTTCCTGGAATATAAGCTAAAGACATGCCAATAGCTCCTAACATAGATGCAGGTAATACATCTATAACAAAACTGCCATTTTCTGGTACCATACTAAAAAGAATTAGGGAAATTGTTAGAAACACCAAACCTAAAACAAGGTTTTTCTTAAAACCGAATTTTTGAACTAATTTTCCAGAAAAACCTACCATTAGAATCATAATCGTTATGGTCATGGGTAATAAAGCTAACCCACTTTGAAATGCAGAATAATTGAGAACTTGTTGCAAATACAAATTCAAATAAAACCATAATGGTATCCAGGCTCCTGCCAATAATGCCATAACAATATTCCCAGAAGAGAGATTAGTTGTTTTAAAAATGGAAAGTGGTATTAATGGTTCCGATTTTTTCTTTTGAATTTTTATAAATAATCCAAAAAGTGAAATTGAAATTACTAATAACCCAAGCGTCGTAAATGATGCCCATCCATTATTTTCGGCAGTTACTATGGCATAAACTACAAGTACCAAAGAAATAGTAGCCAAAGTAGCTCCCAACAAATCTACCGATCCCTTCCGCCTTTCTCCTTTCTGAAGAAACCGAGGTGAAGCTAAAATTACCAATGATCCAATAGGAATATTTATATAAAAAATCCACTCCCATGAAATCCACTGGGTAATAACTCCTCCTAAAAACACCCCAGCAGAACCACCTGCCGCTGCTGCAGCCCCCCAAAATCCCAGTGCTTTACCTAACTCTTTAGGGTCCCTAAACATGGACAAAACCATGGTTAAGGCCGAAGGTGCAATTAATGCCGAGCCTAATCCTTGGAGGGCTCTTGCAATATTTAATGAAATATCTGACCATGATAAACCAGCAAATAGGGAGGATATAGTTAAAATTACGAATCCCGAAATAAATAGTTTACGAGCGCCAAAAATATCCGAGAGTTTTCCTCCCAATAGAAGAAATCCTCCAAAAGCTATAACATAGGCATTAAAAATCCATTGTAAACCAGACTGGGTATATCCTAAGTCAGCTTTAATGGCTGGTAATGCTACTCCAATAATGGAGGTATCCATTATTACTATAAACTGTGCTATACATAGTATAAATAATGCCGTCCATCGCAAAGGATAGTTTCCCACATCATTTTTTGTATTTTTATTTTTTGTTTTCATTGTATTCTTATTTTAGGCAAATCTATGATTAGTTGTCCTAGCAGATTTTGCACTATTTTTATAATTTTTAATAAAATTTACCTTTAAAGATTTTCACTATTAAGTCGTCCAAGCGCCCTTTGAAGCTCCATTCTGCTTATTTTTAGATTATAAATAGAATGTAAATAAGTAATTTGTGCTGTTGTTAGAGCGAGTTCGGCATCGGTTACTTCAAGCTTTGAGCCAATACCATTACTATACCTTTGGGTATTTATTGCAAAATTTACTTCGGCTGCCTCTACCGTACTTTTTTGGGCCTCATATTGCAGTTTTGCATTATTCCAATTATTCATTATAGTAGCGATTTCAAGTCTTACCAGAGCATTTAAATCCTCCATTTTAATTTTTTCTTGCTCAAGCTTTATTAGACCTTGTTTTACTTGAGAAGATGTCTTACCCCCTGAAAAAATCGGAATTGAAACATTAATACCCATAAAGGACGTAGGATGCCAGGTCTGACTATTAAATTTCGCTTCATCAGATTGGGACTGTAGTTGATATTGCCCAATTAAGGATATTTCTGGATACTTATTCGCCCTAATGGCAGACAGTCTTTTTTCTTCAAGTTCTACGATCAATTTTTGAATTGAAAGATCATGTCTATTTAGATTTTCAATGGTAACTTCATCATCAAATACTTTTAACTCATCACAATTTTCCTCCAAATGAAGACTATCTACAAGTTCTAAATCATCCTTTAAATCTAATCCGATAAGTTGTTTCAATTGGTCTTTTGAAATTTCAATTGAATTTACTTGGTGGGATACTGAAATTTTAAGATTTTCAACTGCTATATAACTTCTTAAAGTATCCATTTTCAACCCATTACCTTGTAAAAAAAGAGCCTTTGCATCAGTTAGTGCTTTTTCATTGCGCTGAAGGCTCTTCTTTAATAAAATCAATTGATTTTGAGCAAGTAATACTTGGTAATAAGTTCTTGTTAGGTCCTCAATTAATCGGCTTTCCAAGTCGGCTGTTATCTCTTGTTCAATTTTTGCTTCTACCAAAGTCGCTTTGATATTTTGGTTCGCATTTCTTGAAAAAAGTTTCTGGTTAAAAGCTGCAACCGTATTATATTGGTACAGTCCTCCAACCCGTACTTCCTGAACATCCTTATTGGTTTTTGCAAAACTACCAGGAAGAAATATAATTTGCCTGTCAAAATATCTTGAAAGATTTCCATTTATTGAGATATTTGGTAACCAAGCGCTCTTCGCTTCTTTTACCGCTTGTTGGGCTCTTAATTCTTCAAGTTTTTGAATTTTTAATGACCTGTTTCCTTGAGAAGCCAATACAATTGCCTCCTCTAAACTGACGCTTTTTTGAGCCGTTGTTGTAAATCCCGATGTAAAAACCAGCAGGATAAAGACTAGCTTTATAATTTTTGATTTCATTGGAAAGATTTTTAAAGTTTTAGACTACCTTTTATTGATGGTTTCTCTTCCTCAATAACCTCGGTGGTCACTTTTGAACTGGATAAATATGAATACACGGCCGGAATAATAAATAGAGTGAGTATTCCAGCAAAAATTAGTCCTCCAGCAATTACAATTCCTAGGGATTGGCGACTATTAAAAGTCATAGCAATTGGTAAAGCCCCAAAAATCATAGCTAAAGAAGTCATTAAAATGGGTCGGAATCGCTGGACGGCCGATTGTGTTGCAGCTTCGAATTTTGAAAATCCCTTTGCCTTTAAGTCATTAGCAAATTCTACAATTAGGATCCCATTTTTTGTAATTAATCCAACTAGGGTAATAATTCCTATTTGACTAAAAACATTTAGGCTTTGGTCAAAGAAATACAGACTCAAAATTGCACCGGTAATTGCCATGGGTACCGTTAACATAATTATAAGAGGATCCCGTAAGCTTTCAAATTGTGCCGCTAGAATCATATAAATAATAATAAGCGCCAATAACAAGGTAAATAGAATATTACCCTGACTTTCCTCATAATCCCTTGCTTGCCCTGCCAAACTTGATTTAAAGGAATCTCCTAAAACCTCACTTTTTATTTTCTGCATTTCCCTTATACCTTCTTCCAAACTTACACCGGGAGCAAGTCCCGCCGAAATTGTTGCAGATGTATATTGATCATAACGATAGATAGCTGCTGGGCTTATTCCTTCGTCCATGGTAACCAAATTGTCTAAAGAAATCATTTGTCCGTTGGTTGAACGAACATAAATAGAGCGTAAATCGCTTTGGTCATTTCGGTTCTGTTTTTCGACCTGACCAATCACTTCATATTGTCTATCATTTCGCAAAAAATAACCATAACGCTGTCCAGATAAGGATAACTGTAAGGCTCGAGACACTTCCTGTATCGAAACCCCCATTAACGCCGCCTTTTGTCTATCCACATTAATTTTAATTTCTGGCTTATTAATCTTAAGATCAGAATCCACAAACATTAATTTAGGATTTTGGCGTGCGGCTTGTAAAAACTTAGGAAGTACTTTGTTTAGGCTATCGAGGCTCTGTGATTGTAAGACAAATTGTACAGGCATTCCTCCTCCATACCGCGTACCTATAGTGGGTGGCATGTAGGGAAAGACTAGGAAATCTCTAAAATTTCCCGAAGCTGCACCGTACTGATTATACAAATCCTGAGCCGACATTTTTCGGTCTTTAGGATCATTTAGATAAATACTTTGAACAGCAACATTTACAGGTGCCGGAGCTGGGATAAAAGAAATAGCCACCATACTATAGGTTTGATATAAACCATCAGTTGATTCGTTGACATATTTTCCTACTTCGGTCATCCCATTTTTCATATAGTCAAATGAAACGCCTTCAGGGGCCACCGCTATTAAGCTTAAGTTTGAACGATCTTCGACAGGAGCTAACTCAGAAGGCAAAGTTTTTCCTACAATAAGAATTAATCCTCCTGCTAATACCAAGAACACCCAGGCCAACCAACGTCTTTTCATAAAGGAGGTTAGCAATCTTTCATAACCGTTATTAAGTTTAATAAAAAAAGGCTCGGTAAGGCTATACAACCTATTAGGTTTATTTTGTTTTTTCAACAAGTAAGCACTTAACATTGGAGACAAGGTTAAGGCCACAAAAGCAGAAACTAAAACAGATCCGGAAACCACTATGGCAAACTCTTTAAATAGCTGTCCACTAATGCCACCCATAAAAATAATTGGCATAAATACTGCCGCCAGCGTGATGGTGGTTGAAATTACTGCAAAATAAATTTCTCGTGAGCCTTTAAATGCAGCTTGAACTGGGGTCATTCCCTCTTCCACTTTTTTATATATATTCTCTAGCACCACAATGGCATCGTCCACGACTAAACCAATGGCAAGTACCAATCCTAAAAGGGTAAGTACATTTATTGAAAATCCAGCTATATACATTATGAAAAATGCCGAAAGTATGGATACTGGAATTGCCAATACAGGAATAATGGTTGAGCGCCAATCTCTAAGAAATAAAAATATGATAAGCACTACCAATCCGAAAGCTATGAATAATGTCTCTTCAACTTCTTTTATAGACTCTCTTACAGGTTTTGTAAAATCAAATCCGACAATTAATCGGTATTCCTTAGGAACTTCAATTCTCAGTTGTTCTAATCTGTTGTAGAACTCATCCACAACTTCAATGGCGTTGGCTCCTCTTTGTATTTGAATTGCAATTCCCACACCAATTCGATTTGCATTATTGGTACCATTAATTATTGCGGTTCGTTCGTTCATTTCTCCTAATTCTGCATAACCAATATCCTTTAATTTGATGATGGCATTCGCTTCTTGCTTAATAATCATTTCATTAAACTCCTCTGCAGTCGTCATTCTTCCTATAGAGCGAACACTCAATTCATTATTAGCACCTTCAATTCTTCCCGATGGAAGGTCAATATTCTCTCTTAAAAGAGCCTGACGAATATCCTCAGGGGTAAGTTGAAATGCCGCCAGTTTCATAGGATCGAATCGTAGTCTCATGGCATATTTATGTTCACCAACTACGGCCACCCTATTAATTCCCGGAATGGATTGAATACGATCCTTAATAAGTGTTGAAGCTAGATGGCTTACTTCCTTTATATCCTTGGTATCGCTTTCAACTTCAAGAAAGGCTACTAAATTATCGGGTGATGAAGCCTTTTCCACGATGGGAGGATCCACATCTGCGGGAATTTGGTTTTTTGATTTGGAAACTTTATCTCGCACATCATTGAGTGCATCTTCTAAATCAATATCCCTATTAAACTCAATGGTTATGATACTTACTTGCTCCCTTGATTCTGAGGAGATAGTTCGTAGTCCATTTGCCTCCGCAATGGACTCCTCCATTGGCTTTGTAATTTTTGAAGCAATTACTTCCGGGCTTGCACCTGGATAAAAGGTCACGACTGAAATAACAGGAGGCTCAGTTAACGGAAATTCCCTAACTCCTATATTCATCCAGCCTACTATACCCATAATTACAATTATTGCAGAAAAAACTCCTGCCAAAACGGGCTTTTTAATACTTATTGATGGTAAACTCATGATATTTTTCTTTAGTTAGATTCTACAACCTCGACCACCGGCATCCCATCTGCCAATCGAAGAATATTTGAGATAATGACTTTATCACCGTCATTTATTCCGGTAAGAATGGTGACTTCATCTTCGCTTCTATTTTTAATAGAAACTGAAGTAACCTTTGCTCTATCATCTTTAAGAAGATAAACACTGTACCCTTGTTCACCTGGGATTAATGCTTGAGATGGTATCGTTATTCCCTTGGCACCCTCATTGAGTGTAGAGAAAATTACTTTGGCAGACATGCCTCCTTTAAATTCATTTTGATTATTATCCGTAATTGCCTCGACTGTCAAACTCCGGCTTTCGTTATTTAATCTAGAATTACTCGCAATTATTATAGCTTCATGGGATTGGTTGGAAAGCTGCGTTGTAAATGAAATTTTTTTACCCTTTTTTACTTGTAAAATATACTTTTCTGGGACCGAAAAATTTATTTTCACCTTCCCTTGGTCTTGAAGATTGACCAATTCTAAACCAGGAAATACAAAGGCACCTAGGTCTACTTTTGAAATACCAATTGTTCCAGAAAATGGCGCTCGTATTTCCGTTTTACTTATCTGAAAATTCAAATATTCAACTTGAGCCCGAATTGATTGTAATTGGGTTTCAATTTGATCATAATCTTGTTGTCGTATGGCCTCGGTTCTTATTAAATTAGCATATCGTTGCTCATTTAGCTCTACTAATTTAAGTTCTGCATTAAGTTCCTTTTGTTTTGCCCTTAAATCAGTGTCATTGAGCTTATAAAGCAATTGACCCTTTACTACATAGTCCCCATCATTGAATGCAATTTTTGTAACCTTTTGAGATATCTCACTTACTATGGCTACTTCCTGGATGGGTAATATAGTGCCTACAAGATTTTCTGCTTGATTTAATTCTAGTTCTTTAGCTTCAATGACATCTACAGGAATTTTGTTGACTTCCATTGACGTACCATTGGATTCAGAATTTTCACCATTACTTTGTGTACATGACACTATTGCTAGGACCATGCTAATACACATAAGGATGGGTTTCCAAGTGTTAATTTTTCGATACATAATATGTTGATTTAATGATTACTAATTGGTTCCAAAATTAGTCTAGCACCCATCTACTAGTGTTGCACTTTTACATGTATTTGTTCTAAAATTTAAAAGGATTTTAAATAGAAAAAGGCACAAAAATATGTGCCTTTATATATAGATTATGCTTTTAAAATTTTACCTAGGGGAGGTAACTATATAAGATCTATAGCTGTACGTTTATTCTTTTTTATGACCTTAAAATAGGAAGGTGTTAAGCCAGTAATTTTTTTAAATTGTGTGGAAAGATGCTGAACATTTACATACCCTAATTTATCGGCTATTTCACTCAAAGAAAGTTCATTATACACTAGCAACTCTTTGGCCCGTTCAATTTTTTGAAGAATGATATATTTTTCAATGGTCAAGCCTTGTGTAATTGAAAAAAGGGAACTTACATAATTGTATTCTACTTTAAGTTTATCCCCTATTATACTCGAGAAGTTTTTCTTAATATTAATTTTTTCATCATTGTGAACTATTTCGATAATGATATTTTTTACTTTTTCAACGAGCATGGCTTTACGATCATCAATTACCTCCAATCCATGTTTGAGTAATTGGCTTTTAAGAATAGTCAATTGATGCGAATCAAGGTCTTCTATAAGTTCAAACTCGCCCAACTTGACATACCCTGGATTTAAACTAAGCATTTCAAGTTCATTATGTACCACTATTATACACCTTGGGCACACCATATTTTTAACAGACCATTTCATAAGTTTGATGCTAGTATTTAATATTTGAAAGATGGTGATTCTGAGAATTGATTTTATTATTAAAACTGCAAATGGATACCTTTTTATCCAATTCTCAACCCATTTTTTACCTCCCTTTCTGGTGACAATAAAGTCACTTCTTGGTCCTGCCCAACAACACCAAGAACTAAGCATTCACTCATAATATTTGCAATTTGTTTTGGAGGAAAGTTGACAACCGCTATAACTTGTTTTCCTAAAATATCTTCGGGTTTGTAAAGTTTTGTTATTTGCGCCGATGTTTTTCTTTTGCCTAAGCTCCCAAAATCAATTACCATTTTATAAGCAGGATTTTTTACTTCTTTAAAAACTTGTGCTTCTATAATTGTTCCCACTCTCATTTCAATCCTTGTAAACTCTTCCCAAGTCAAGTTTAATCTTTCTTCAGTTTTCATTTTATAAAAAGGTTTTAGTACGTTATTGTTAACCCCGCTCCAAACCCCATATCACTATCATAATGTGAGGAGGCCGAGATATATTTTGAAAGTATGTATTTTGCTCCAAAATTATATTCAAAATCTGTGTTATACATTCCCCAAAGTCTTAACCGCTTTGTAACAGGAATATCTTCCCGCTTTAATTGCAGCCGAACATATCCAGTATGATCCAGCGATAAATTTGCTGCGATAAAAAAGGGTAGCGTATATTCAATCCCAACATGGGCGACCCCACGATTATTCTTCGTATTGTTTTGTCCAAATATATTATTTTCCGTTTCTATTTGGTCTCTATACCGCCAATCCCAGCCTGTATATAAAAACACGAATTGGTTTTTATCCAAATAACGTCCAAAATGACTTTCTGTTTCATAACCCTTTTCATCATTTAACCCTAAACGCCATTCGACATCCAACTTCCACCGCGTATTCATATACCTTACCTCCCCATCACTACCGTTAGATTCTAAGCTAATTTCCGATCCAAAATAGAAGCGTCTATCATCATTATATACTTTTCTTAATGCTTTTTTTGGGTTAGGCAATTGCGCATTGGGTGGAGAGTTTTCGTAGGTGAAAATTCGACCCATACCAGACATCATATGATAAAGAATATGACAATGAAAATACCAATCCCCATACTCTTCGGAAGCATTGAACTCAATAGTGTCTGTTTCCATTGGCATAATGTCTATTACATTTTTAAGTGGCGCATATTCCCCTTGCCCATTAATTACTCTAAAAAAATGCCCATGTAAATGCATGGGATGGCGCATCATAGAATTGTTGGTAATTACAATGCGAATGTTTTCTCCAGCTTTAATTTTAATTTTATCACTTTCAGAAATGGTTTTGTTATTTAAAGTCCATACGTATCGATTCATATTTCCTGTTAATTCAAAATTAAGGGTGCGGAAAGGGACATCTGGCAAGGTGGTTTTAACGGGGGATTTCAACATGGCATAGTTTAACGTAACAGGTACTTCTGTACTTCCAGAGTCAACTATTTCTGGATACATTACCATATTCATATCCATTTGCTGTAAGCTCATATTCATCCCCATATCGTTCATATTCCCTCCTAATGTCATCATATCATTCATCATTTTCATCCCTTCAAAATATTTTAAGCGAGGTAATGGATCTTGGGCTATTTTCTCACCACTTCCTAACCAAATTGAGGTATTTCCTGTCCTATCTTCAGCGGTCGCCATAAATTGATAGGATGCATTTTCTTCAGGTATGGTGACTAGAACATCATAGATTTCAGAAACACCAATTATAAGTCGATCTACTTGTACAGGTTCTACCTCAATTCCGTCTGTTGCAACAACCGTAATTTTTCCTCCAGAATAATTTAACCAAAAGTAGGTTGATGCGCTTCCGTTAATAACTCTCAATCTTACGGTATCACCAGCTTTATACTTCGCCTGTTGTTCCTTAAGGCCATTAATCAGGAAATGTTCATAAAACACATCACTAACATCCATGGCATGCATTCTTTTCCATTCATTGGTGACTTTTGTTTTAAAATATCCTTCTTTAATAGCCTCAGAGTAGCTTTGAACCGCATTTTTTTTAATCATATACCAATCTGTGGCATTATGTAAAGAGCGTTCAATTTGATGAGGATTTTCATCACTCCAATCACTTAAAAGAATCACTTCTTCATTTTTCGGCTTTTCATCAGGTTTATAAATTACAATTGCTCCATACATTCCAATTTGTTCCTGTAACATAGTATGGGAATGGTACCAATAGGTTCCACTTTGTTTTATTGGAAATGTATACACATGAGTCGAATGAGGTTTAATAGGAGCCGTTGTTAAATAAGGTACGCCATCTTGCTCGTTTGGAAGTAATAAACCATGCCAATGTATGGATGTTTCGTGATGCATCTTATTATGAACATGAATTACGGCAGTATCCCCTTCGGTGAAATATAAAGTTGGTGCAGGTAACTTTCCATTAATTGCAATTGCTTTTTTATCTTTTCCAGTATAATTTACAATCGTATCGGTAACATACAGATCATATTTTACCGTTTTTTGAGCATTACAAAGAATACTGAAAACAAGAAAAAAGATAAAAAAAGGTAAAAGTTTCATGACTTCTAGTTTTTAATTTCAGATACACTTCCGCAGCTTAACATTTTTGATCCATAATAAGGATTTTTTATGGTGGCCTCCTTACTGATCCAATGGGCTTTTTTCATTGGACAATATTGGTAATAAAAAGTATCGTTAAGGATTTCACTATTTTTTATAATAGACCAAGTTTCGGAGGATATAATAGAAAATAACTCTCGCTTTTTATCTATATCCTTAGCTTTAATAATACTTTTCAAAGTTTCAACTATAACTTCTTGGTTATTATGTTTCCCTATACTCTCTATAATTTCGATAAAATCCAAGCTAGTCGCATTAATTTGATTGATATCACTTTTTACAAAGGCATCTTTTAAACTAATATATATGTCAAACATATTTTGATTACCATTCTGAGCAGAACCAATTACCACCGCTGAAAGTAGACTTAAAATAACTATCATTCTTTTCATAACATTTTATTTAGCAATGTGAAGAATGCATTTTGGAATCGATAGATGGGAAAGTATGTACAGAATTTGCAACAATGTCTGTAACATAATACCCCGCCTTTTCAATAGTGGAAATAACCTCCACAAAACCAATTTGGTCTGGGAGGGATACATGAGCAATTCCCGCTTGGGTATTAATTAATGTAGCACCGGAAATTGCACTTAGGGCCTTGTTCACTCTCATTTGACAATGTGAACTTTGCATGTTTGGAATTTGAATCATTAGCGTTTTCATTTTGTGATGTTTTATAATGTTACTTTACAAGGTAAATTTCCAATAAATTCACTAGTAATGGATTACACAATTCTAAGTTTGATTTACAACATTTATCTTTTATTTTTTTAATTTAAGCAATAAACTGTTACCTACTACACTTACACTACTAAACGCCATCGCAGCTCCAGCAATCATGGGGTTAAGTAAAAATCCGTTGATGGGATATAAAATTCCTGCTGCAATAGGAATTCCTATAATGTTATAAATAAAGGCCCAAAAAAGGTTTTGTCGAATGGCGGCGACCGTTTGCTTTGATAATTTTATGGCCATTGGAATTTTATTTAAATCGGAAGAAATGATTGTCATTTTTGCAACATCCATTGCAATGTCGCTTCCTTTGCCCATGGCAATACTCACATTTGCTTGAGCTAGCGCTGCACTATCGTTAATTCCATCCCCAACCATTGCCACAATTTTTCCCTTATTTTGCAATTCTTTAATAAAAGCTGCCTTTTGTTCTGGCATCACCTCGGCTTTAAAATGCTTAATTCCTGTTTGGTTCGCAATTGCCTTGGCGGTTTCCTTATTATCTCCTGTTAACATATACACTTCAATTCCCAATTGTTTGAGATGGCTAATTGCTTCCATTGAAGTTTCTTTAATTTTATCTGAAATGGCCAGTGTGGCTAATGCTTCTTTCGAATTAGAAAACCAGATTACAGTTTTGGATTCTTTGCTCCATTTGGCTGCTTTTTCTTGTAATTGCGCGGGGATTTTAATGAAATTTTCATTTAAAAGTTTTTGATTACCTACATAATAGGTTTCAGTTTCAAAAATTGCTTTTGCCCCCCTTCCCGTAATGCTCTCAAAATCTAAAATGGAAACCGTTGGGGCAGTATCCAAACTGTTTACGACTGCCTCGGCTAATGGGTGTTCAGATTGTTTTTCGATGCTCAACAGAATTTCTTTAAACTTATCATCACTATGCATCCATACGATATTAGTCACCTCGGGTTTTCCTTCGGTAATAGTTCCCGTTTTATCCAAAACAATGGCATTGACATTTTTTGTTAGTTCTAAACTTTCAGCATCTTTAATTAAAATCCCTTTTTCGGCCCCCTTCCCAACACCTACCATAATGGCCGTGGGAGTTGCTAACCCTAGGGCACAAGGACACGCAATAACCAACACCGTGACAAGGGCTAATAATCCTTGTGTAAATCCATCCTCACCACCAAATATCATCCACGAAGTAAATGCCAATAAGGCAATACCTATTACTATTGGCACAAAAATCCCAGCTATCTTATCTACTAATTTTTGAACCGGGGCCTTACTTCCTTGGGCATCTTGAACCATTCTTATGATTTGGGCTAAGAGCGTTTCGGCACCTACCTTTTCTGCTCGAAATTGAAAACTTCCTTTTTGATTTATTGTTCCTGCAAAAACTTTATCGTTTTGTCCTTTTAAAACTGGAATTGGTTCTCCATTTAACATACTTTCGTCAACATATGAACTACCATTCAAAATAATACCATCCACGGCTATTTTTTCTCCAGGTTTTACTAAGATGACATCTTCTTTGTTTACCTTATCGATGGCCGTTTCAACATGGTCGCCATCCTTATTAATTACAATTACCGATTTAGGTTGTAACCCCATTAATTTTTTGATTGCCGAGGATGTATTCCCTTTTGCTTTTTCTTCTAAAAGTTTCCCTAATAAAATAAAGGCAATTACAACCGCAGCTGTTTCAAAATACACATGTGCGTGGACACCTTTGGTATGCCAATATTCGGCAAATAGTGTGTTAAATACACTAAAAACATAAGCTACACCAGTACTCAATGCGACCAGAGTATCCATGTTGGTAGATTTATGCTTTGCTTGTTTATAGGCATTGATGAAAAAGTCTTTCCCAAACCATAAAATTACTGGGGAAGATAAGACCCACATCAAAAAATTTGCGTAAGGCATGTCCATAAAAAACATCCCTATAACCACTACTGGAATTGAAAAAAGAATAGCATAAATCGTACGCCATTGTAATTTTTTAAATTTCTTTTCTTGAAGTTCTTCCAAGGTGTTGGTTTCATTATCATCCTGATTAATCAATAAATCATAGCCAATGGATTGGACAGCTGTTTTTAAATCAATTGGTGAAATAGTATTAGGAAGATATTCTACCGAAACCGTATTTGTTGCAAAATTCACCGAAGCTTTAACCATCCCCTCTAAAAAACTTAAAATACTTTCAACACTAACCGCACAGGCTGCACAAGTCATGTCTAATACTGGAAAGGACTTTTTAATTGTGGGTACCCCATATCCCAATTCGCGTATTGTTTTAACCGCTTCTGGAATGGTAGTAGTTAATTTGGAAGATTCAATAACCACCCTTTTGTTATTGATTTCCACGGTATGTGATTTAATTTGAGGAATTTGTTTTAAACCTTTACCCACTATAAGTGCACAATGCTCACTATCAACCCCCTCAATGGGAATATAGATGGGTTTTGTCGCTAAAGTTGTCATTTTTGTATCCTTTAATATTACAATACAAAATTGACACCTTTAGGATAGAATATGTTATACCTTTTTGGGAAAGATTTGCAAGATTACACTTGATCCAACGATTTTCTTTTAATGGATTTTATTCCTTTGAAATAACTAGGTGTAAGTCCAGTTACTTTTTTGAACTGATTACTTAAATGTGCAACACTAGAATAGTTAAGTTGATAAGCAATTTCACTAAGTGTTAATTCATTATAAACCAATAGTTCCTTTACTCGTTCAATTTTTTGAGCAATAAAGTACTTTTCAATGGTCGTTCCAGTTACTTCCGAGAATAGATTGGTTATATAATTATAATCGTGATTAATATGTTGTGTTAAGTAGGTAGATAGATTCGTTTTAATATCATTGTTTTGTTGATGAACTAATTCCACAATGAGTGTTTTTATTCTTTCAATTAATTTGCTCCTTTTATCATCTATAATAGAAAAACCAAAAGATTGTAGTGCATTTGAAATTTCATTTTTTTCATCTGAAGAAAGGTCATTAATTAATTTTACCTCCCCCAACTTAATATAGGTGGGTTTATGACCAAGTCTCTCAAATTCGGACCTGACAACCATTATGCACCGATTGCAAACCATATTTCTAATATGTAATTTCAAAACAAAATGCTAAACATTAAAACGATTCTCGACATTATCAGTCAAACTGACTTTAATTATATTATCTAAGTTAATGATTTTTATAATAGTTTCATGTTTTGAACTATACATTTTTATTGTTATCAAATATAGCCACCGCCCGAACAGGAGAACCCGTGCCGCCCTTTATTTTTAAAGGAAAACCGATAAATCTAAAACGTCCTCTGCCAATTAATAAATGTAGATTAATCAAATTTTCATAATGAGTAAATCCAAGTTCGCCACAAACCTGATGAACACCCTTATTTGTTACTTTGGGTACCCCAGGAGACATCGTTTCTACCCCAAAAGCGGCAATCTTTTTAGATCCCAACCAACGAGTTGCTTCTACGGTTAGACCAGGTCCATTGTTCCAATTATGCGTTCCGAAGTGCTTTCTGTAATGGTCTGTATACAATAATACAGTATCTCCTTTTTTAATTTTTAAATTATATTCCTCACAAGCCTCCTTGATATCATCAATAGTTATTAACTCTTTTAATTCTTTGGTAGAAAAATTTAAACAAATTCCTTCAGTATAAAACATAGAGAGTGGCATAGTGTCAATGGATTGTCCTTTATTCTCAATGGACATATGGTTCAAGGCGTCCACATGGGTACCGGTATGTTCTCCCAATTCAAGTTTATAAACACTTGGCGTTGTGGAATTGCTATTTTTGATATCATTCCATTCTTCATGAGTCGCATGCAAGGTCATTCTAACTTCTGGAAGTCCATTAAACACTGGCATTCCCGAATAAATTTCTTGGCTTAAGTCAATTATTTGTATCATAGTATAAATATATCAAAGTCTTAAACTAATTAAGGGTATTACTTAGTAATTGAATGATACTCTTGGATTCTTTTCCAAACATTTCGGCATCAAGTTCTGGATTAATAATGCTGCAATAAATTAGAAATAAAGCAAAGCCTTCATCCTGGGACCACCAAGATTTGTCGCGTCGCACCCCTTTAATAGCGGTTTTTTTATCAATATTTGCCCCTTTGGGATGGGATAGCCAAGCAAGGGAAATGTATTGACCAATTCCTTCCATAGTTAAAAAGAAATCATCCAAGTCTTTATACAGCATATAATCCTCTACAAAGTATTTTTGCTGCCTCTGATTGTATAGGTCTAATCCTTCTCGCGTCAGAAGGATTAAATCTTCTTGAGTTTCAGCCGCTAGGGCAGAATAGAATGTTTCAATTTCTCTTTGAATGGCAATAGCATATGATGAATCCTTCTCAAAAATTTTTTGGATTATGTCATCATTTAGGTTGTTCAATTTATTTATCCTTTCTAAATTATCCAGCTTGGTCCCAAAATTTTGCATTTGTTGCGTATGTGCAAATTCATGGAGGAAAATGCTAGTATAAAGATTATCGTCTCCGAGTTCGACGCTTTTTATATTGTTACTTTTCCAAATTTCGGGCATACTCATTACAAAAAAGGGGTTATTAGAATTTTCTTGTTCAAATGAACCTGCAAATGACATTAAGCCTAAAGGGATTCTTTCACCTGTTGGAAGTAATATGGTGTCGTTATGTTTCTCTGTTAACCAACGTAAGTCTTTTTTGAAAAATTTGGGCCCATAAATATCTATTCCGTCTTTGACAACAAACTTAGAATTTGAATAAACGTTTTCATCATCAAAAAAAACCATCACAGGAGGTTCATGCAATTCTAAATTTAAAACCTCCTGGTTTACTAGTTCCCATGCATCAAACCATTTTTGAATATCTAAAAGTTTGATGGATTGATCAATCGCCTGCTTAGCTTGCTTTTTATCCTTTTCGCCACAGGAAATTAGTCCTAGAGTGAAGATTAAAATTAAGAAGATGTTCCTCATAATATTTCTAATATTTGAACCTAATTAAACCTTACTTTGTGTGATTAAAATAACCCATATTAATAACATTGTAATATCAAAGATGGATAAAAAGAAAAATAACGTGTTACATTATTGTTGGGAATAGTTTCATAATTTCATAAAATGTAAAAAATAAAAAGCCTCTTGATTTCTCAAGAGGCTTTTTTAGTAGCGGGAACTGGACTCGAACCAGTGACCTTCGGGTTATGAGCCCGACGAGCTACCTACTGCTCTATCCCGCGATATGGACGGCAAAGATACAACGAAAATTATACTCCGCAAAAGTTTATTTTAAAATTATTGTTCTATACTATTAGTATCAAAATGGATTAAGGCGCCATCTTCAAAAGCTACTGTCACTTCAATAGGATGACAACATATTTCGCAATCCTCCACATAAGATTGTGAAACGCTTGGATCTAACAACATAGATATTTCCTCCCAACAATAAGGACATTGGAAAAAATGTTCTTCCATTACAACTCCACATTTAGTAATTGCCCCGTAAGTTGAAGTAATTCTAATTCTGAAAGTTTAGCTTGATATTTTGCTAAGTTCTTACTGGTTTTGGCATTTAGCAAATTAATTTGCGCCTGACGAAGCTCTACAGACGTGATTTGACCCAATTTATAGCGTTCTAGCGAACGTTCATAGTTATTGGTTGCCGTAATCACATTTTGCTCTTGAAGCTTATAAATAGCCAATCTATTCTGATAATTGCCATTTGCATTGGCTATATCTCTTTTTACTTCGGTTTTAATTTGATTGTATAAGATTTCTTGTGAATCTAACTGAATTTTTGCGTTTTTGACAGAGGTAATTCCGCTGCCACCATCAAATAAATTCCAAGTTAAACTAACTCCTGCAGAAAGCCCTGTAGTGTTATTTACAGCTAAAAAGCTTGTGGAAGGGAAAAAGCCATCATTCCAACCATACGAGCCCGACAACCCTACAGTTGGCAAAAAAACAGATTTGTTAGCCTTTAGATTATACTCGTTTATTTTGGTGTTTTTTTGAGCTTGCAATAATCGAATATTGTTAGTATCTGCCGTTTGAATAAAACTTTCCATTTTCAATGTTCCTAAAAACGAGACCGTAGTATCTACAGCAAATCCCCGCTCTAATTCCCCATTAAGAACTACCATTAAATCCCGCTTTGAATTTAAAAGTTGCTGATGACCATTCATTAAATTTATACTATCTGTCACCAAATCAACTTCAGCATTTAAAACATTCAGTTTATTTACTTGCCCATATTCAAATGCATATTGAGCACGTTTTAAGCGGTCTTTGGTATTTTGTAATGTTTGTTTTAAAACCTCTTCATTTTCGGTAAGTCGGGCCACTTCAAAATAGACTGAAAATAGTTGCAACAACGTAGTTTCAATAGTTTCTCTAGCTTGTAATTCGGAAAGATTGTATTCTTCCTTTAACCGTTTGTAATCGTACCATCTTCCTAATCCGTCGAAAAGGGTATAATTCAAATTTAAGGAAGCATTGTAACGTTTTGTTTCGGCACCATCTACTGTATTAACCGTTCCATCTTGAAAAGTTACTTCTTGATTTTCTTTATTGTATGATGCCCCCGCATTTCCTGTTAATGACGGAAGAAAACCAGAATTTAAAACCCCTTGGTTGTTATCTGCAATGGCAACATTATTTTTTGCAATTTCAACTCCAAAATTATTTTCTAAAACTTCAGCAACTGCTTTTTCCTTGGTTAATAATTCAAAATTTTGCGCTCCAGACACAACACAAATTAAACCAACTATACAAGTTAAAATACTAGACTTCATGGATTTCTTCTTCCTTTTTAAATTCTTCATGATGCTCTTCAAATCGTCTACTAGCTTCTTCCGCAAATTCCCAATCTTTTTCTTCCTTCTGCTCCTTAATAGCTCGTTCTACATCCTCACGCTTAATTTCATCGCCTGTACTTAACCAAGCAACTTTAGCCTTAAACTCGTTAGTAATAGATAAAAGAAGAGGTAAAATAATTAGGGTTAAAACGGTTGCAATTCCTATTCCATAGGCAATAGAAATAGCCATAGGCTTTAAAAATTGCGCTTGTCGGCTTTTTTCAATGAGCAATGGCGCTATACCTGCAATAGTCGTTAAAGAGGTAAGGAAAATAGCTCTAAAACGAGCGCGTCCGGCTTCAAACAATGCCTCTTCAAATTTCATCCCTTCCCGTAAAAAGGAATTAAATTTTCCTATTAGCACCAATCCGTCGTTTACCATAATCCCAATTAATGCTATAATTCCTAAAGCCGAAAGTATATTAATTGGAAAATCATGAATCCAATGTCCCCAAGCCACTGCAATAAAACTAAAGGGAATCATAAAGATGAGTAACAATGGTTGGCTGTAACTTCGGAAGGTAAAGGCAATTGTAATATAAATAAGCAGGATAATAATAGGCACGACTGTCTTTGCAGACCTTGTAAGTTTTCCTGCTTCCCTATTTTGACCCTCGTAAGAAACACTCAACGAAGGATATTTTGAAAGTATTTCCGGCATCACATTATTCTCAATATCCGAAAGAATTTCGGTAGGGCTGCCCTTTGGGTCTTTTAGGTCTGCATTAAGTTGAATTTCTCGAAGTCCGTTTAAGTGACTAATAGATTCATCTCCTCTTCTAATTTCATAAGTAGCAATTTCACCAAAAGGAACGCGTTGCCCCGAAGGGGTTACTATTCGCATATCGTCTAAATCGTTTATCGACTCCCGATTTATCCTGTTGTAACGCACCCAAACTCTAATTTCGTCTTGCCCTCGTTGAAATCGTTGTGCTTGTAATCCGAAAAATCCCGCACGAACTTGACTCATAACACTTTGAAGATTTAAACCAAGCGCATACGCTGTTTCGTTAAGTTCAACATTAATCTCTTTTATTCCCTCTGGATCGGTATCTGAAACATCTGCCAACAAAGGGTTTTCCTCCATTATTTTTCGCAATTCATCTTTGGCAGCCTTTAGTTCTTCCGTATTGTTGCCTAAAAGTGAAACTGAAACAGGATTACCTCCAAAGTTTCCTCCAGACCCAAAGGTAAGTCGTTCCACTCCATACACACTACCCACTTCCTGTCTAATAGAATTGGTAATATCTGGGGATCCAGCGTCTCTTTCTTCCCCTGGGAGTAAGTTGACACTTAATGAGGCTTTATTATTTCCTGGACCCACTCTTTTTATAATATTTTCAACTACTTGTTTATTATCTGTTTGTAATGCTGTGTATTCTTCATTTACCCTCCAAACAGCATCTTCTACTAAGGAAATAATAGAATCTGTTATTTTTGGATTGGTTCCCTCTGGCATTAGTAAATCGATACTTACGCGGTCACTTGCAATTTGCGGAAAAAAGGCCCCTCTAATGATACCCCCATTAAATGAACCAATAGTAAGAATCATGACTGCAATAAGAATGGCAAAGGTGATAAACCGTTGTTTTAATGCAAACCGAAGAACAGGAGTATACATATTATCTCTACAATAACGCATAAACCTATCGCCGTACTCATTAAATTTTCTAAGTTTCAAGAAAAGCTTATCAATTCCCTTTTTATCTTGTTTTTCCTTCTCTGTTTCACGAAGAAGTGCTTTTGAGTGTGCAATATGAGTGGGGAGAATTATAAGCGCTTCTACTAGCGACACTACTAAGGTTAAAATAACAATTACTGAAACTTCACTGAAGAAATTTCCTATTCGACCATCCAGAAAAAGAAAGGTTGAAAATGCCAATACTGTAGTAATAATAGCCGAAGTTATAGGCGACAACACCTCCATAGTACCATCAATAGCCGCTTGTATTCTTGGTTTCCCTTTTTCGAAATGTTGGTAGATGTTTTCTGAAATAACAATTCCATCATCCACCAAAATACCAATGACGATAATCATTCCAAAAAGGGACAATACATTAATGGTCACATTAAATTGAGATGCAAAAATAAACATCCCCAAAAATGCTATAGGTAACCCAAAGGCAACCCAAAAAGCAAGTCTTGTGTTTAGAAAAAAGGAAAGAAAGAACAAGACTAAAAAAATTCCCATAGCCCCATTTTCTAGAAGCAATTTAGTACGCTGTTTTAATGTAATAGAGGAATCGCTTACTACATCCAAATGTACTCCAGTGTATTTTTGATTAAAGTTCTCTATATAGGCGTTCACTTTGTCTGCAGTGGAAATAAGATCCTCATTGTTGGTATTACTAATTGTAATATTGACAGCAATATTTCCATTAAAATACGAAGCGTTAGGTGTTTCTGAAAATCGATCCTTAACATCTGCAACATCTTGTAGACGAACGACAGTTCCATCGGCACTCGAGCGAACGACAATATGATTTAATTCGTCTCCATAATAAGAACGGTTATTTGCACGAATAAGGTAATCCTCTGCTTCGGTTTTAATATTTCCACCGGTACTTAAAATATTGGCTTGTGAAACGGCCGAAGCAACTTCGGCAAAGGTGAGATTGTACGCCAATAAGTCACTTTCCCGTACAGCAATTTCAATTTCTTCTTCAGGATAGCCAGAGACTTCAATTTGAGAAACACCATCCATCCTACGGAGATCATTTTCTATTTGCCTCCCAATTTGTTTTAAAGTAGCGAGGTCTATATTTTTTCCGCTAATAGAGAAATCGATGGTTTGCCTTACATTTTCTTGTTTGGCTACTACCAAGGGCTCCATTCCTGTTGGGAAATTTGGAACACGATCTACAGCATTCTTTACTTCAGCCAGCATGGCATCAATATCCCGCCCAGTTTCTATTTCTACGGTAATGCTTCCTCCATTTTCGCGGGATACAGAAGTAACTCTATCTACCCCAATTAATCCCTTAAGGTTATCTTCGATTTTAAGTACAATCCCTTCTTCAATTTCTTGAGGTGCTGCCCCTGGATAGGCAATGCTAATAGAAATAATCTCTGGATCTTGTAATGGAAAAAAGGAAGACTTTAGCTAGGATACTCCAATAAATCCGAATATAATAAAAGCGATAATGATGATATTTACCGCTACTTCATACTTTATAAAATAAGAGATGACTTTTTTCATCTATTCGGTAGTTTTAGTTGAAGTTGTATCTGTAGTATTTGCTTCTTTATACACTTTTACCAACATACCCGCATAAGCCCCTGCAACAGGTCTTGAAACCACTTGGGTACCATCGGGAATCCCCTTTACCACCATATCTTTTGAAGAAAAATAGACAGGCTCTACTTCTAAAACATCCAAAATACTATCACGCACTATAAATATTTCGGATTCATTAACCAATAGTTTTCTAGATAGTTTAATCGCGTTAGGCTCTTCCTTGGCTTCCAATTGTGCCTCTAGATACATCCCTTCTTTTAATCCTTCTCCTTTTACTTCTACATATACTTTTATGGTTTGTGTAGCTTGATCAATACTACTATTCACCCTAGTTACAGTACCCGTAAATGTATCATTCCCATCAATAGAATTTAACGCAACTTTTTCTCCTAAACTCAGCAAATCACTATAATTTTTACCAATAGACAATTCTAACTCATACACCGATGTATCAATAAATTCTCCTAATTTTTGCCCCTGTCTAATGAGGGTTCCCTTGGTTACTAAAGCTTCTGTAAGAACGCCGCTAAAGGGTGCCGAAATACTATACTTCCCTAAACGTTGTTCAAGGTTTTTTATGTTATAATAGGAGGTTGTTACGCCTCTTCCTGTAATAAAATAATTCACTTTTTCGGAAGACGTTTCAGGAAGTGGTGGTAATGATTTATTGATATTAATACTATTTAAATAATTTTGCCACGTTGGGAAAGCTTCTGGATAATCCAGTCTTAAATCCGGCATTAGTGAGGTTACCAAATTATAGAATTCACTTTTTGCAGCTTGAACCGATGCGTAGTATTCTGATGCATCCATTCGCAATAAAGTTTCTCCTTTTCTATAGGATTGTCCTGTTTTAAAATCATGTGAACTAGAAGAAAAAATCCCTTGAACTTCTGCATATAGCTCCAATCTATTTTTAGCAATTAAATTTCCATTGGCAGGAATAACAATTGGAACGGATCCGTTTTGAGCTGTTTCAGTAAAAACAGTTTTAACTATCTTTTGTACTTGAGGTTTAGGCTTATTGCTATTTTTTACAATGAGATAGGCACCTAGCAATGCACCACCAATAATAACAACTCCTATTAGGGAAAGTAAAATTCTACGCACAAATTTAAATTTAGGTTAGAATTTCAAAAGTAACAACCTAAAGTTGGCTATTGCGTTAAACTAATCTTAAAAAAATATTCTAGTTCAATTCGTCAATTTGAAGGGTAATTTGCTCCCACTCGGTCATTAGTTTTTGCAATTTGTTCTTTTTAGACTCGTACTGTTCAAAAAAGTTAGATTGACTTATTGTTTTCTCGTAATTCACCGCCAATTCTACATCTATTTCTTTAATTTCTTTTTCAAGTTGATGGATGGCAGCTTCGGTTTTGCTTAATTTGTTTTGAAGTGATTTACTTTTTTTCTGTTCTTCGTATGCCTCTTTACCACTTTTGGCTTTTTCAACTGGTTTTTTTTCAGAAATAGATTTTTTTTCGGCTTCTCTTAAATTTTGAAGATTTCTTTGTTCAAGGAAATAATCTATATCCCCCAAGTATTCTTTAATTCTATGGTCTTTAAACTCGTATACCTTATTGGTTAACCCTTGAAGAAAGTCCCTGTCGTGAGATACCACAATCAAGGTGCCGGTAAAATTCTTTAAAGCTTCCTTGAGTACGTTTTTAGATTTTATATCTAAGTGGTTGGTAGGCTCATCCATCACCAATACGTTAAAAGGTTGAAGCAATAGTTTTGCAAGTGCTAAACGATTACGCTCACCTCCAGACAACACCCGAACATATTTATCTACTTCCTCACCACGAAACAAAAAAGAGCCCAAAATATCCCGAACCCGAGGACGCGATTTTTCGTCTGCCGCATCTATCATGGTTTCTTCTACCGTTTTGTTCCCGTTGAGATATTCGGCTTGGTTTTGCGCAAAATATCCTATTTGTACATTATGACCCAATTCTATTTTTCCTTGGTAGTCAATCTCACCCACTATCATCTTTGCAAGGGTCGATTTCCCTTGGCCATTTTGCCCTACAAAGGCTGTTTTGCTGTCACGCTCAATTAATAAACTTACATTTTTCAATACTTCTTTTTCATCATAGTTTTTTGAAGCATTTTTAGCAGTAACCACTACTTTCCCAGGAGTAACCGAAATTGGAAAACGAAGCGTCATTACAGAATTGTCGTCTTCATCTACTTCAATTCTATCGATCCTATCTAACTTTTTTATTAATGATTGCGCCATGGAAGCCTTACTAGCCTTCGCACGGAATTTTTCAATAAGTTTTTCAGTCTGTTCTATCTGCTTTTGCTGATTCTTTTGCGTGGCTAATTGTTGTTCTCTAAGTTCTTTTCTTAGCACTAAATATTTAGAATAGGGTTTAGGGAAATCGTAGATTTTTCCTAATGAAATTTCAATAGTCCTATTGGTTACATGGTCCAAAAACATCTTGTCATGACTTACAAGTACCACGGCTCCAGCGTAGTTTCGAAGAAATTCTTCCAACCATAAAATAGACTCAATATCTAAGTGATTGGTAGGCTCATCAAGCAGTAAAATATCATTGTTTTGAAGGAGTAATTTTGCTAACTCAATTCGCATACGCCATCCTCCCGAAAAAGTATCGGTCAATTTTTCAAAATCTTCCCGTTGAAAGCCTAAACCTTGTAAAATTCGTTCGGTTTCCCCTTGATAATTATACCCTCCATGAATTTCATATTGATGTTGAATTTCGTTTAAATCCACCATAAGCTGATGATATCCATCACTTTCATAATCGGTTCTTTCTGCCAATTGGGTATTTATGTCTTCAAGTTGCTTTTCAAGTTTTTTAATTTCAGTAAAGGCTTGATAAGACTCTTCCAAAACGGTACGCCCTTTCACAAAATCAATATCTTGTTTCAAAAAACCTATAGAAACTTCTTTATCGGTAGCAATTTGGCCCGTATCATATTCCTGTTCACGAGAAATAATTCGTAACAAGGTAGATTTTCCCGCACCGTTTTTTCCTACCAATCCCACGCGGTCACCAGCCTTAAGCTGAAAGGTGATTCCTTCGAACAAATATTCGCCTTGAAACGAAACAGAAAGATTATGAATGTTTATCATGAAAGTAACTTAGGTAACATAAAAGTTTTGCAAAGATGCTTAATTTTGCGGCAGAAAAAAAATGCATATGTCACTAAAAGGAAGTAAAGCTTACAGCATAGTTACCAGTACATGTCCCGTTTGTCAATCTGGAAAAATGTACAGCAATAAAAATCCTTATAAAATTTCGGAAACCTTAAAAATGAATGAACGATGCCCGCATTGTGATACAAAATTTAAAATTGAACCCTCTTTCTTTTATGGCGCGATGTATGTAAGTTATGGGGTTGGTATTGCCTTTGCAGTGGTTGCGTTTATTGTTTCGTTTTTTATTCTTAACCTGGGAAGACTGAATTCTTTTTTTGTCATTATTGGGACTTTAGTTGTTTTCCTTCCTATTATATTAAGACTTTCAAGAAATATTTGGATTAACTTTTTCTTTAAATATGATGAGAAAAAGGCTAATTAAAGAATCTATTGATATTAATTTCTGAAGGTAAAGCAACTTTATTTTCCATAAAATCATACAAATTTTTTGATAGTAATGGAGCCATTAACAGACCATGCGTTCCTAGACCGTTCAAAAAATAAATATTTTCAAAATTTGAAAGATTTCCCACAATAGGTCTTTTATTCAGCACCGTAGGACGCATTCCCACTTCTTGATCTACCATTTGAAATGGAACTGAAATCATTTTTTTTAATGCACCAACCAATTCATTTTTCCCCTTTTCTGAAATTATATGGGTATTACTTTTATGATCGAAAGTGGCGCCCACCTTGTATAAATCATTCCCTTGAGGAATTATAAAATATTTTCCTTTTAAAACCGAATTACATTTAAGATCAATAGCTTTAATGGTAATGTACTCTCCTTTTTTTGAATGTAATATATCTTTAGGGAAATAGGGGTTTTGTAGTGCCGAAACGCCTTGAGCAAATACAATTTTATTGGCAATAATGGACTTGTAAGTAACTTCCTTTTTATTGTGACGTAATTTTTTATAATCAAAGGCCTCTTCAAGTAAGGATTTACTTTGCCTTAGATGATGTGTATATTTTTCTATAAGTAACTTTGTATTTAGTTGAAAAGTACTTTTCAACTCACCGAAATTAAAGGGAGCCTGTATACTCTCATTGTCATTTTTAACAATAGTGCTTGAAAGATATTTTTCAAGTTCTTTTTTATCACTAGCAACTATCCAATTATTTTGATCTTCATTACTTGCAAAGATTTTTAATACTCTGGTTTCTAGAACAATTTCTTGAGAAATAAAAGCTTCTAAATTTTTATAAAAGGGGAAAGCATACTCAAAAAAGGAATCGGAATTCCAAACGGGATTAAATCTTTTTAATACACACGGGTTTACAACCCCACCTGCGACACTTGTTGCCGAGGATTTTGCATCGATAACAACAAAACTTTTATTGTTTTTCCGAAGTTGTTCGCAAATGGAAATTCCTGCAATTCCTAACCCAACAATTATGTAATCTATTTTATCCATAAAAAAACCCTCCAAAGGTAAGGAGGGTTTTTAATTTTATCACTTTGAATTTATTAATAATTCCAAAGGTCTATTTCTATATTTCTAATTTGTTCTTTGATGCGATCAGACTCCAATAATTGCATCAATGCATTATCGCTTATGTAATCTGCTACACCTCTATCTCCTTGCACGTTATCTTCTTTATAGATTACGGCACTAAATCTTCTTGAATTTAACAAATGATCAAAGGAAATAGGCTGTGATGTGTTTTTGCGGTTGAATGCCATAGATTGGTTTAACACTTCTCTCGTCGCGGGAAACCAAACCCAGAATAATTCAACTTTTGCATCTACTCCGTCATCTGGATATGCTTTAGAACGAGCCTCGTTTGCTACTGGACAAAGTCCAAGCAATCTGTAACGAAGTTCTCCTTGACGCTTATCAAGATACCAATATCCACGAATTCTCCACTCTTCAACATCTCCAGCATCCAAAGTAAATTTTCGAATGTATTCTGGATCTACTACACCTTCTGCGTTGTATTGCTCAATACCTAAATCGGTAGTGTCACTATACATTAAAGAAGCTTCGATGTCTTTAAGTGTACGCTTTTCAGTAAAATAAGAATCGGCATACACTTGGTCTATTTTACCATTTTTGATATTCTTTACCAAAACATCATACAAAGAACGCCTGTCTGCTCCAATGTTGTTGGTATCGATTGGGTAATACAATGGAAAATTCACTCTTTCATCAAGGTCAATAATTTCCCAAGTGGTTTTGGACCACAACACATCACGCTCGTCAACGTATCCATAAGGTAATGGAGTATCGTTATCGTAGGCAATCTGAGCTTCGGTCTTTACGCCTATCTCATCGGGTGTCTTTGCATTAAGGATATTGATTTGCGCAGTGGCACTTATCCCTAAAAGACCCATTATACATAAAACAACATTTCTAAAACTCATATTTTAATATTCTTAGTTTGTTAATTCGATACAGATTGGGGAAATCTTTTTAAGCTTATATCCTGTGTTACCAGAAATACTTGCGTTGATATCGAAAATTTGAACAGTTTCCCCTCTTTTTGCACGGTTAAGTGCTCCAATGGCTTGGGAATTTAGTTTTCTTCCGCTAACAATAACGGTTGGTTGACCAGATACTTTAAAACTGAATCCAGTTACGTTAAGCGCTAAGTCAAAATCAAAATCTTCTAAAGCAGCACCAACGCTAGCAATCTCCAATCCTTGACGTTGCATACGTACACAACCACCATCACCAGTTTCTCCACGAATGGTTCCAGTTGGGCGTGGGATATCTTTGATACGGAACATAGAATTCGTACTAATTTTTTGACCGTCTGGAAGTGTCCCACTTGCGTTAATTGTTACTTCTCTTCCTTGTCCTGGTCGCATCATATATTTACTTCCAGCTCCTTTAGTAAGACCCGCAGCAGAAGCAGATACTTTATTATCTGGGATACCAGGGATAGAAATCGTCATAGGATTATCTACACCACGGTATACTACATTCATTTTATCTGCAGAAATTACAGCAGCATTAGGCTTGGTGATAGTTGCAAAAGTGGCGCTAACAGGAATTTCAATTTCCTTTTCATTCTCTATGAATATTAAATTTCCCTCAATCTTGTGATCACCGGCCGCACCAGCACTAATATTTAATTTTACTTTACCATTTTCAATTGTGTATTGACCTTCAGTTAATGGTCTTCCATCTAACGTAAGTTCAACTCTATTTGGTTTTGTATTTGGATCTTTACGCCCTAAAACAATTCCTCCATCAAATGGCTCTCCTGCATAAAACGCAGATTTAGCTTGTTCAAGTAAGGTATTGTATTGAGTAGCAGAAATCATTAATTCTGTTTTACCCGCTAACATTTTACTTAATAATTCACTTTTTGTAACTTGGATATCATTCTGAAGTGATGTTAGCTTTGTTTTAGAGGCAACCATTGGGAAACCTTCGTAGTGATAGTTTAACCAATCAATTTCTTTCCCATCACGACGTGTCACTGGTGCTGTTGAAAAGTTTGATTCAATAGATGCTTTAACATCTGGATAAGAATCGCCTAATACAGCTACCATATCGGTTCTATACTTATTGATTTGATCCACGAATTCCTGTCCCTTTTCAGTAAGCTTGTCGCCTTGAAAGAAAGTTTGATCTAAGAAATCTGGTTTATCTTGAACCTCGTAATCATTTTGCTCTTCTGGCTTAACCGTAGCCATCATATCGCTTTTTAACTTAGCTAAGTAACTATCCAATGTTGAGGATATTTCGGTTACTCGGTCTGCTTGAAGCTTAACTGGACCAAACTGTTCTGGTTGCTCAGAAGCTTTGGTTGCAAGGTTTTCCATGAAAGCTGAATTTCTTTGAGTTGTTGCTGTGGTAGCATCAGAAATTTTTTCGTCTAATAATCCAAAAGCAGATAATACTTCTTTGGACATGTTTAAGGCAAGCATAGCGATGAAAACCAGATACATTAGGTTAATCATCTTTTGCCTTGGTGATAATGCTCCTTTAGCCATAATCTTTTAGTTTTTTAAGTTATTAAAAGTTAGTCTAACGGACATTAGTTTCTATTGGTCATTGCAGAAAGCATTCCACCATAAACTCCATTTAATGAAGATAGGTTAGTTGCTAAATGCTCCATTTGTGCTTTTAGTTGCTCTGCATTTTCTACTACACGCTCGTTTACTTCTGCTTGACGGCTTGTAGACTCTACTTGTACTTTATAAAGACTATTTAAAGACTCCATTTGTGCAGCTGCAAGCGCCATTTCTTCACTATATTTTTTGGTAGAACTCATTGCTTCAGCAGTTGGGGCCATGCTTTTAGCAGCTCCTTCGAAAGAACGGATACTATTTCCTAAGCTACTCATTAATTCAGAATCAATTTTAGCGTCTTTCAACATTTCGTCTAATTTTTTAGAAAGGATTCCCTGAGCATCTTTTGGTGCTTCTTTATCTTTTCCTTTTCCTCCAGCCAATTCTGGATATACTAGAGACCAGTCTAAATCGTCGTCAACTGGCTCAAAAGCTGAAATAGCAAAAATAATTGCTTCGGTAATTAAACCAATAGCAAGAAGAAGTCCACCGTTAAGGGGTCCTAATTCCCAGTGAAGAATTTTGAAAAGTGCTCCTAAGATTACAATAGATGCTCCAAGGCCGTAAGCCATGTTAAAAAGTTTCTTGGATGATTTTGATTGTGCCATAATAAAATATAATTAAGTTAAGTTAAGTTTAAAGTTAGATGTGTTAAATAGAGACTATCGAGCGTCTCCAAAATTTTTGTTTAAGGTTATGTCTGTACCCATATAGTCTTGTACAGTTCTAAAGCCTATATAACTTCTTGCAGAATCCGCGTATTCATAATCACGAGTACTTACTTGTAAGAAATAGGCAACATCCTTCCAAGAACCACCTCTCACAACTTTACGCATATTCTTTTCGTCATTAACGTTAGGGTTCATTGTTGAAGAATATTCATACGAATCTGGATCATAAGATGAAGCAACCCACTCACTTACATTACCTGCCATATTATACAGGTTATAATCGTTAGGTTCGTATGCATCTGCTTCTACAGTATATAAAGCTTGATCCGCTGCATAATCTCCTCTTAACGGTTTAAAGTTTGCCATAAAACAACCTCTATCGTTTTTAGCATAAGGACCTCCCCAAGGATAGGTTGCAGACTCTAAGCCTCCTCGAGCGGCATATTCCCACTCTGCTTCACCTGGAAGTCTAAAAGAATTAACATAAGGTCTTTTTTTCGATTTTTGATAAGCATTTTTGTATAACGTTCTCCAAGCACAGAATGCCTTTGCTTGTTTCCAATTCACTCCAACAACGGGGTAATCTCCATAAGCTTCATGCCAGAAGTAATCGTTATGCATGGGCTCATTATAAGAGTAATTGAAATCTTTAATCCAAACCGTAGTATCTGGATAAATATTAACTTCTTCTTTCTTAATAAAATCTTTTCTGCGTTGTCCTTTAGCACGAGCTGCTGCTTGGATGTCCATATAAGTGTATTGAAACTTCAACTTACTTACATCAATGGTTCTTTGGCCATTATACGCTTCTTCAGCAGGAATATACATACTATCCATTACTTCTGAATAATATTCATCTGGGTATTCTGCCGTGTCCGTAAAAAGGTCAACATCACGGTTAATCTTTCTACCTGCGTAGAAATCTTCACCCATTCCGTAATAATTATCGTAATTATATTGCTCCCACGGAGTCATTTCTTCATTTTCTTGATCTACAAACGCAAATTCACCGATACCACCATCACCTGGAGTAGCACCTACTTCATCTGCTAGGATAGCAAGTTTAAGTCTAATAGTAGAGTCACGTACCCATTCTACAAACTGGCGATATTCTGCATTTGTGATTTCTGTTTCGTCCATATAAAAGGAGCGAACCGTTACGGTACGAGTAGGAGCATCGTTAACGGCAACAAAGTCGTCGTCTGTTTTACCCATGATGAAAGACCCACCAGGGATAAGCGTCATTCCATAAGGTTTCTCGGGATACCATTTTTTGCCTTTAGCACCAACAAGTTCTCCTCTATCTTTTTTAGAGTTACAACTGAACAACAAGGCAAGTACTGCAGTAATTGCAATTAGCTTCTTCATAGGTAATTAGGTTAAATTTTATCAGATTTAAGGGCGTAAACCTATTTATAATATTCCAAAAAAACAACATTTTTCTGAAAAATCCCCTAAATCTTGATTATTTAATTTTTGGTTATACTTCATTCTTTTGGCGGGCTTTAAACCACCTTTCAGGAATTTCCTGATTTGTTGCACTCAAATAATCGCCATAAGTGCAAGGTAATAACGTATGTGTTTTTAATTTATTATTAACATTTGAAATAAATGGCAATTCTATCCACCATCTACCCGTTTTATTACTCTTTTTAAACACCAATATATCTTCAGCTATAGGAACTTTAAAAGTTTTAAAGTGATTTTCATTTTCAAAATCTTCATCTTCTATCCTAAAATTAACCCCTTCAATAAAGTACCATAAAACCTGAGATAATAACATTGCAAGGCTTTCTCCCTGCGTAAATTCTTTCAATTCGTAAATACCAAAAGAGCTCACTCGATTACTTATTCCTGCATATCTAGCAATAGCGCAAATCTCTCTACTATCAAATCCGTTAGGACTATTGTAGTATTTATAACTTAAATCTCCATATTTTATTGTGGCAGCATCTATAGCTACAATGTCTGCATCTCTTAAAATAGGCTCTACTTTTGTAATATCCTCGGTGACACTCCCCAAACGGTAGGCATCAAAATACAACTTATCCATAAGCGCTATTTCTGCAGGGGGGTTAAAAAACGATTGATACCCCAAAACACTATAATTAAATAGATTGTATGGCTTATCAACGATTACTTTGCCAACATAGGATTTATTGGAAATCGGATTTTCGGCAACCCCTAAATCAAAACGATGATCCACATTCACCAAATTAATCATCTTCTTAAAAGAATCATACGCTCTGTAATGCGAATACAGCAAATCTTGACTACCTCCTAAGATAATAGGTATAATATTTTTTTGGAGTAATGCTTCAACGACTGTTTTTAAAGCAAAATAAGTATCTTCTACTGTTTCTCCTTTCTCAATATCCCCAAGGTCCACCATATTTAGCGACCAATTACCTGGGTACAAACTGTAAAACGTTTTTCTTACCGTTTCGAAAGAGATCTCTTCCCCTAAATAATTTTCGTCATTTCTATTTTCTTTTACCCCTAAAATGGCAAATGCAATACCTTTAAGATTAGGAATCTCTCCTTTCTTTTTATGCAATGCAATTTCTTTACCAATGGTTCCAATGGACAAAACCTCTATGTGAGCAACAACAGATTTTGAAACGGGAGAGAGAAATTCTATCATTTCTTTTTAGCAGGAGCTTTTTTGGTTCGAGTTTTCTTTTTTGGAGCTTTCTTTTCTAAAATCTCTTGCACTTGCTCCAGCGTTAGTTTATCTGCTTTCGTAGTTTTTGGCAATTCTACTTTTGTTTTGCCTTTAATTAAATTAAAGCGTCCCCAACGTGCTTTCTCAATTTTAATTCCTTCGGAAGGCCATTCTTGCACCAATTTATCTATCTCTTTCTGCTTTTTATCCTCTATAAGTTCAATGATATCTGCATCAGAAAGATTATCGAAGTCATATTTTTTATTCACGTTAATGAACATATTATTCCACTTAATAAAAGGTCCAAAACGTCCTGTCCCTTTTTGAACCGGTAATCCTTCGTAAGTATATATAGGCGCATCTGCCTTTTTCTTTTCTTCTATTAATTCCTTTGCTTCCGCCATGGAAACATCCAAAGGATCCATGCCTTGAGGCAGTGAAATAAACTTCTTTCCGAATCGAACATACGGTCCATATCGTCCGTTAGCTACTTCAACTTCTTCACCATCATACACCCCCAATTGCTTTGGAAGTTTAAATAAATCCATCACTTCTTCAAAAGTAACTAAGTGAAGTTGTTGATCGGGTCTTAAACTCGCAAATTTTTTATCATCATCATCGGGAGCACCAATTTGTGCCATCGCTCCAAATTTTCCTAGGCGTACCGATACAGGTTTACCGGTTTCTGGATCTTCCCCTAAAATTCGTTCTCCACTTTCCCTATCTGCATTTTCTTGTACATCTTCCACCTGTGGATGGAATTTTTTGTAGAAATCCTTCATCATTTTTGTCCACTCTTCTTTTCCTTCGGCTATTTCATCAAAATCCTCTTCTACCTTCGCGGTAAAGTTATAGTCAACAATATTTTTAAAATGCTCCACCAAAAAGTCTGTAACAATCATTCCAATATCAGTTGGCACAAGCTTTCCTTTATCGCTCCCAACGGTTTCGGTTAGATTCTTTTCTTTGATAGCGTCTTTTTCTAAAAGTAATTGAGTGTATTTACGCTCCACACCCTCAACTGTTCCCTTTTCAACATAATTACGGTTAATTATTGTAGAAATGGTAGGTGCATAAGTAGAAGGTCTTCCTATTCCAAGTTCTTCTAACTGTTTTACTAAAGATGCTTCGGTAAATCGGTAGGGCGGTCTGGTGAAACGCTCGGTTGCAGTGATGTATTTATTTTGAAGAGCCTCTCCTTCTTTTAAGTTGGGCAACATACCTTCTTGCTCTTCCTCATCAAAATCGGTGCCTTCCAAATATACTTTTAAGAAACCATCAAATTTGATCATTTCCCCATTGGCTGTAAACTGTTCTGAAACTTTTTCGGAAGAAAGTATATCTATCTTTACATTGGTTCGTTCCAATTTAGCATCGCTCATTTGAGATGCCAAAGTTCGTTTCCAAATTAAATCGTACAAACGTTCTTGATCGCGATCTCCAGAAATGGTATGCTGCGACATATCGGTTGGGCGAATTGCCTCGTGAGCTTCCTGAGCCCCTTTGGACTTACTTTTATAATTACGCGGCTTACTGTACTCCTTTCCGTAGGAGGTTTCAATTTCATTTTGCGCAGCCTTCATCGCGTCGTTCGATAGATTTACGCTATCGGTACGCATATAGGTAATCAATCCAGATTCGTACAATCGTTGTGCAATAGTCATCGTTTTACCAACTGAAAAATATAATTTTCTAGATGCCTCTTGCTGAAGGGTAGAAGTGGTAAAAGGTGCCGCAGGCGATTTGGCTCCTGGTTTTTTGGATAGCTCTGCTATTTTATAATTAGCTCCTAAATTTTTCTGAAGAAATGCTTTTGCTTCAGCTTCAGTTTCAAAATTTTTAGGAAGTTTTGCTTTAAACTTACTACCTTCATCTGTTATAAACTCCGCATCTACCCTAAAAGAAGCAACGGGATTAAAACCTTCAATTTCTCGCTCCCTTTCCACAATTAAACGTACAGCAACACTTTGAACGCGCCCCGCAGAAAGCCCTCCTTTTACTTTTCGCCAAAGTACAGGAGATAACTCGTACCCAACCAATCTATCTAAAACACGCCTTGCTTGTTGGGCATTAACTAAATTGTAATCTATTTTTCGTGGATTCTCAATAGCTTTTAAAATGGCAGACTTGGTAATTTCGTGAAAAACAATTCGTTTTGTTTTTTCATCTTTTAAATCTAATGACTCTGCTAAATGCCAAGCAATAGCTTCTCCTTCTCGATCCTCATCACTTGCGAGCCACACCATATCAGCTTTGTCGGCTAGGCCTTTTAACTCTTTTACAAGTGCTTTTTTATCTCGTGAGACAATATATTTAGGTGTAAAGTCACCCTCAACATCCACTCCCAATTCTTTGGAAGGAAGATCTGCAATGTGCCCAAAACTGGAAGTTACTTTAAATTCTTTTCCTAAAAATTTCTCTATAGTTTTAGCTTTTGCGGGAGACTCAACGATCACTAAATTCTTTGCCATAATGGTAAAATTTGGATTACAAAAGTATAGGAATTTTTTAATTCGATACGATTTAACCTATAAATTAGAATTTTCACCGATAAAAAAGGGTGATGAAAATCAACTTTTTTCATCACCCCTATTTGTGTAATTGCGTAGGAATTTTCTAATTACTCCTCCACAGGTTTTCCTATGCTAGAAATACCATCAACATCCTCAAAACCAATCGTATCTCGATACGTTACATAGGTAGCTATATACGTAAAAAATAAGGTGGCAATCATTCCAATATAACAAGCAATAGCCCCTAAAGATGCAATTATGGAAACTACAATCCCAATTCCAGCAAAAGTTAGCCAGTTTTTATTTCCAAATTTAAATGCTGCTTTTATAGTATCTGAAACACTAAGTTTATCATTAAAAATAAAAATAGGGAACGCCCAATGCAAAGGAATCATCACATAGAAAATTGGTAAATAACATAATAAAGCGGCTAACAATGCTATACCTAAAGTTGCCAGAGACAGCATAAATAGCTTACTAAAATGTGTTTTTAAGAGGGTAAAATATCCGCCAATGTCTTCGTTAGTCCCATAATCCATTCGTTTTAGATCTTTAAAGAAGTGGCCAAAAATAGACATATTAACCAACTGCAATAAAAAAGAAAAAAGGAAAACTAAAATCACCCATCCTACAATCATTGCTATTGAATAATCCTCAAAAGCGGTGGGAGTGTAATAAGGATCTCCTGCATTTTGAATCATTTCTATATACATGGGAATTAACGGAATGTAAATTATTAGTATAAACGGAATGACAACCACTAAAGAAATTAGTGTATGTGTCAATCCCTGAGTAAATGTTTTCTTGTACAGCTCAAAACTTTTACTAATTACATCCCCAAAGTCGGGTTGTGGCGATCTTTGAATCTTTTCAAAAATTGGGTGCTCCATGATTTTTTTTGGTTTAGTTAATGAAAGTCTAAAGATACAAAAAGAAGTCTGCCATTTTGACACTTTATACATGAAAATTGTATCTTTGCAAAGCCTTTTAAAGGCAGGCATATTATTTGACAAATAAACAAACTATCCGTTACAAAATCACGGAAAATTGATGGAAGAGAAAATCATTGACGAAAGTAAACAAGGCGAATCACTTGTGCTTGAAGGCAAAAGCAGCAATACTCGAAAGCTATATATTGAAAGCTACGGTTGCCAAATGAATTTTAGCGATAGCGAAATTGTGGCTTCAATTCTTAATGACCAAGGCTACAATACAACGCAGGTACTTGAAGAAGCCGATTTGGTATTAGTAAACACCTGCTCCATTAGAGACAAGGCAGAACAAACCGTTCGCAAGCGTCTTGAAAAATACAATGCCGTAAAAAAAATCAACCCCAAAATGAAAGTAGGTGTGTTGGGTTGTATGGCAGAACGCTTAAAAAGTAAATTTCTCGAAGAAGAAAAAATCGTGGATATGGTCGTTGGACCAGATGCCTATAAAGATTTACCCAACTTGCTACAAGAAGTGGAAGAAGGCCGTGATGCGGTGAATGTGATTCTTTCAAAAGATGAAACCTACGGAGATATTTCACCTGTACGATTGGGTGGAAACGGAGTTACTGCCTTTGTTAGCATTACCCGTGGTTGTGATAATATGTGCACCTTTTGCGTAGTACCTTTCACGCGTGGTCGAGAACGTAGCCGAGATCCACAGAGTATAATTGAAGAGGTAAACGATTTAGCTAAAAAAGGCTACAAAGAAATCACCCTTTTAGGGCAAAATGTAGACAGCTATTTATGGTACGGAGGTGGACTTAAAAAAGACTTTAAAAATGCTACCGAAATACAAAAAGCAACGGCTACCAACTTTGCACAGTTATTAGAAATGGTCGCTACAGCACAACCCAAAATGCGTATTCGGTTTTCAACAAGCAATCCGCAGGATATGACCGAGGATGTGCTATACACAATGGCTAAATTTGAAAATATCTGTAATTACATTCACCTCCCAGTACAAAGTGGAAGTACACGTATTTTAAAAGAGATGAATCGTCAGCATACCCGTGAAGAATATTTGCAACTCATCGATAAAATTAGGGAGATTATACCAGATTGTGCCATTTCACAAGATATGATTAGCGGTTTCCCTACTGAAACCGAAGAGGATCATCAAGACACACTGTCCTTAATGGAATATGTAAAATACGACTTTGGTTTTATGTTTATGTATTCTGAAAGGCCAGGAACAATGGCAGCTCGGAAATTAGAAGATGATATTCCTGAAGAAATTAAAAAAAGACGTTTAGCTGAAATTATTGATTTGCAGCAAACACACAGTGGCTACAGAACCAAGCAATTTATTGGAAAAACTGTTGAAATTTTAATTGAAAAGGAAAGCAAAAAGAGCGATGCTGAGTGGAGTGGACGCACACCTCAAAATACGGTTGCCGTATTTCCGAAGGAACATTATAAAGTGGGAGATTTTGTAATGGTTCGTATCGATGATTGCACGAGTACCACATTGCTTGGAAAAGCAATAGGATATTCTGAAAATTAGTAAGCTATGGAAAGTATTCAAGCCGTAAAACAACGTTTTGAGATTATAGGGAACGATCCCAAATTAAATCGCGCTATCGAAAAAGCAATTCAAGTTGCCCCTACCGATATTTCGGTGTTGGTTACTGGTGAAAGCGGTGTGGGTAAAGAAAGTATTCCTAAAATTATTCATTCACTTTCGCACAGAAAACACAACAAATACATAGCCGTAAACTGTGGTGCTATTCCTGAAGGAACCATAGATAGTGAACTTTTTGGTCACGAAAAAGGGGCCTTTACTGGAGCCACATCAACTCGTTCGGGTTATTTTGAAGTAGCCGATGGAGGAACTATTTTTCTTGATGAAGTAGGCGAACTACCCCTACCAACTCAAGTACGTTTATTACGTGTTTTGGAAAATGGGGAATTTTTAAAAGTAGGTTCTTCCCAAGCACAAAAAACCGATGTTCGTATCGTTGCAGCTACCAATGTAAAAATGGGTGATGCTATTGAAAAAGGAAAGTTTCGTGAAGATTTATACTACCGTTTAAGTACCGTTGAAATTGGACTTCCTCCCCTCAGGGAACGAGGAGAAGATATTCATTTGTTGTTTCGCAAGTTTGCATCCGATTTTGCACAGAAATACAAAATGCCAACTATTCGATTAGAAGATGATGCGGTAAGTTTATTACTTCAGTATAATTGGGGTGGAAATATCCGTCAATTGCGAAATATCACCGAGCAGCTTTCCGTTTTAGAACAAAAAAGAGAAGTTTCTTATACTACCTTAAAACAATATTTGCCAAGTGTTGGTAGCAATTTACCCGCAGTAATTAACAGAAAAAAGCCAGAAAGCGATTTTAGCAATGAGCGTGAAATTCTGTATAAAGTGTTGTTCGATATGCAGCGAGATATCAATGACTTGAAAAAGTTAACGATGGAGTTAATGAATTCTGGAAGTACCGCCAAAGTAAAAGAACAAAATGCCACTTTAATCAATAAAATTTACGCAGATGATGATAATCGGGAAGCACAGTTAGCAGCGTTTGTTGATGAAGAGGAAACACCAGAGGCACATGATGTAGAAGTAATGAATGTTTCCCAGGCTTACGATACAAATAAAGGCGCTAAAAATGGCGACAAATATCATTTTGCCGAAGAAATTGAAGAAGAAGAAAGCCTTTCCATTCAGGATAAAGAATTAGAACTCATCAAAAAATCCCTCGAAAAATACGATGGCAAGCGTAAAGAGGCCGCTGCGGAGTTAGGAATAAGCGAACGTACTTTATACCGAAAGATTAAACAATATAATTTGTAGATTGCCAGTTCAAAATAGATGAAACGTTTTCAATATTTTATTTTTCTTTTTTTAATCGCTGCCCTTTTTCAAGGTTGTGGCGCATATTCCTTTACAGGAGCCGATATTGATTATTCATCTACTAAAACATTTCAGGTAAACAATTTTGCGAACAATGCGCCTATTGTAGAGCCAACGGTTGCCAGAAATTTCACCATAGAATTACAAGATTTATTACTAAACCAAACCAGTTTGGATTTGGTCAATAATAATGGTGATTTATTGTACGAAGGCGAGATTGTACAATACTACATCTCTCCAATTACAGCCACTTCGCAAAGTACAGCGGCACAAAACCGTTTAACAGTTGCCGTAAACGTTCGGTTTTTTAACACAAAAGATGCTACCAAAGATTTTGAAGAACGGTTTTCGTTTTACTATGATTATAGTGGAAGCACACAGCTAATTGGCTCTGCTCTTGATGATGCCTTGGCTATTATTTTCGAAAGAATAACTCAGGATATTTTCAATAAATCATTGGCAAACTGGTAGTATGAATACGCAAAAGTACATATCATTACTAGCAAAGCCACAAAACATTTCAAAGGAGGACCTTTCAAGTTTAGGTACAATCATTTCAAAATATCCCTATTTCCAGAGTGCCCGTGCGCTTCAATTAAAGGGGCTTAAGAATGAGAATAGCTTTTTGTACAATGACGCCCTAAAAAAGACGGCGGCATTCACGACAGATCGCGACGTGTTGTTCGATTATATTACTTCAGAAGCCTTTATTCAGAATGAAATTTCGGAACATATTTTACAACATTCTGAAGCCATTCAGGCTATGGAAGTGGTTTCTGAAAATATTTCAGAACAGGTAAGTCTTGAAATTGATAGGCAACTAAAAGCCGAAATTAAAAAAGCCGAAGCTATTTTAAGTCCGAAGCTTTTTGAGCGAAAAGAAGAGGAAAAGGAAGTTGAAAAAATGATTAATGAACCGCTCACTTTCACGAAGGAAGAAACTCATTCGTTTACCGAATGGCTTAAACTTACCAAGGCGACGCCCATTGATAGAAGTGATGAAGAAGCAATTGCAAAAGAAAGCAGTTCAACCAATGATGTGGAACGCAAATTTGAGCTAATAGAAAAGTTCATTCAGGAAAAAAAGAAGCCTTCGGCAAGTTTAAAATCAAAGTCCGATCGTACTACAGAAGAAAATATAAACCTCGCCGAACCTTTTACAAAAACTTCGGAAAGCTTGATGACAGAGACTTTAGCTAAGGTTTACTTGCAGCAAAAAAATTATACAAAGGCAATTCAGGCCTATAAAATTTTAATTTTGAAAAATCCCGAAAAAAGTGGTTTCTTTGCAGACCAAATTCGGGCAATACAAAAATTGATAAAAGAATAACAATGAGTACGTTTTCAATATTTTTAATCTTGATTATTTTCGTCGCCTTTTTATTGGTGGTAGTAGTAATGGTTCAAAACCCAAAAGGAGGAGGACTTTCTTCTGCCTTTGGTGGTGGCGGGACGCAACAATTGGGTGGTGTTAAAAAAACATCCGACTTCCTTGACAAAAGTACTTGGACATTAGCCGCTATCTTATTGGCGCTAATTCTACTTTCAAATATGTCTTTATTTGATGGTAGCAATACGGATAGTTTTTTACAGGACCAAGTTGAAAGTGTTACATTACCAAGTACAGACACTCCCCCAGCAACTGACAATACTACGGGCGATACACCAGAATAATAGTCAATAAAAAGAAAAAATTTAGATGCCAACTTGTGACAAGTTGGCATTTTTTTTACACAATTCCAGCCAAATTACGGATGGCATAATTTCTGCCTAATTGAAGCAGATTAAACAATAATTAACAATTAAAAAATATAATAAAAATGGCTTTAAAAATTCAACCACTTTCAGACCGCGTTTTGGTCGAGCCGCAAGAGGCAGAAACTAAAACCGCTTCTGGGATTTACATTCCAGATTCAGCAAAAGAAAAACCACAACAAGGTAAAGTTGTGGCTGTAGGTAAAGGGAAAAAAGATCACGATATGACTGTAAAAGTTGGTGATACTGTCCTTTACGGAAAGTATGCTGGAAACGAGTTAAAACTGGATGGAAAAGATTACCTCATTATGCGTGAGGATGACATCTTAGCTATTATTTAATAACCCCATAATTTATTCTAAAATAAGTTAAACGAAATTTTAAAAACTAATAAAATGGCAAAGGATATAAAATTTGATATTGAAGCACGTGACGCAATTAAGCGTGGTGTGGATGCATTGGCTAATGCAGTAAAAGTAACACTAGGACCAAAAGGACGTAACGTAATTATTAGCAAATCTTTTGGTGCTCCTCAAGTAACTAAAGATGGCGTTACCGTTGCAAAAGAAATAGAGCTTGAAGATGCCCTTGAAAACATGGGAGCACAAATGGTAAAAGAAGTGGCTTCCAAAACCAACGATTTAGCAGGTGACGGAACAACTACTGCCACCGTTCTAGCCCAAGCTATTGTAAAAGAAGGTTTAAAAAACGTAGCTGCTGGCGCAAACCCCATGGATTTAAAACGAGGAATTGACAAAGCTGTTGAAGCGATTGTGAAAGACCTTGAAAAGCAATCGACTAAAGTGGGTAACTCTGGTGAAAAAATAAAGCAAGTAGCTTCTATTTCTGCTAATAATGATGATACTATTGGTAGTTTAATTGCTGAAGCCTTTGGAAAAGTAGGAAAAGAAGGAGTGATTACTGTAGAGGAAGCAAAAGGGACTGAAACTTACGTGGATGTTGTGGAAGGAATGCAGTTTGACCGCGGATTTCTTTCTCCATACTTCGTAACAAATAGTGAAAAGATGATGGCAGAAATGGAGAATCCTATGATTCTTCTTTACGATAAGAAAGTAAGTAATATGAAAGACTTACTTCCTATTCTTGAGCCTGTGGCACAGCAAGGAAAATCGTTATTAATTATTGCCGAAGATGTGGAAGGCGAAGCATTAGCAACTTTGGTGGTAAATAAGCTACGTGGCGCACTTAAAATTGCTGCTGTTAAAGCGCCTGGATTTGGAGATAGAAGAAAAGCAATGCTTGAAGACATCGCAATTTTAACTGGTGCTACTGTAATTGCAGAAGAAAGAGGTTTCACTCTTGAAAATGCAACCATCGATATGTTAGGTACTGCCGAAACTGTGACTATCGATAAAGACAACACCACTATTGTAAATGGAGCTGGAAAGAAAAGTGATATTCAAGCACGAGTGGGGCAAATTAAATCTCAAATTGAAACCACGACAAGTGATTACGACAAGGAAAAATTACAAGAACGCTTGGCTAAATTAGCTGGAGGTGTTGCTGTATTGTACGTGGGAGCTGCTAGTGAAGTTGAAATGAAAGAAAAGAAAGATCGTGTAGACGATGCACTTCACGCAACACGTGCGGCTGTGGAAGAAGGAATCGTTGCAGGAGGTGGAGTTGCTTTGGTACGTGCTAAAAAAGTATTGGAAAAAGTAACTACCGACTCGTTAGACGAAACCACTGGAGTGCAAATTGTAGCTCGCGCCATCGAATCTCCTTTACGTACTATTGTTGAAAATGCTGGTGGCGAAGGCTCTGTAGTTATCAACAAAGTGATGGAAGGCAAAACAAGCTTTGGATACGATGCTAAGAACGACACTTATGTTGATATGCTGAAAGCTGGAATTATTGATCCTAAAAAAGTAACTCGTGTAGCTCTTGAAAATGCTGCTTCGGTGGCGGGAATGATTCTTACTACAGAGTGTGCCTTAGTAGACATTAAAGAAGATGCTCCTGCTATGCCTCCCATGGGAGGTGGCGGAATGCCAGGAATGATGTAGACCGAAATCCGGCTAAGTCATAATAAATTAAAACCCTTGATTCATCTCAAGGGTTTTTTATTAGATTTAAGTTAAGAATGGGCTAAAAAAACAAATACCACCTTTTAAGGGGTGGTAGCTTTTTCAGAAAAGGTTTATACGAAATAAACCTAAGTTACATTACTTCTTTTTTGAAGCTGGTGTAGTCTTCTTTGCAGGAGCTTTCGCAGGTGCTTTTTTAGCAGAAGGCTTACCACTTGACTTTGATGTTGCCATAGCGATATTGTATTTAAATTACTATCTAAAGTTAGTTAGAATTCTTTTTTATTGATTTTTTGTAGAATAAGTAATTAACCAAGATATGAACAAAAAAAAACGCCCTAATGAAAAACATTGGGCGTTTTTTTCTTTAGTTATATTAAGTATTTAGTTTTCACTACCATCTTTCCCGTGAGCATCAACCACTTTAGGATCGCGGTATTTGCAACAAGCATCTATGCCATTTAAACTTCGTCGGTTGCTTTAAAATCATGGGTGTCATGGCCCACAGCTGCAATATTCTTCTGAATAGTTTCTAAATTGGTTTTCCCATCATTATAAAATAGAGTTAAAACATGAGTTTCGATGTTCCAATTGGCAGATTTCACTCCCTTGGTTTTTAGCGCAGCTTTTTCAATACGCATTTTACACATCATACAAACCCCATCTACTTCGAGTGTTGCCGTTGCATTTTTATCTTGAGCTTGCATCAAGCCTCCAACAAATAACATGATTATTACAAGTATTTTTTTCATTTTTATTGAATTTATAAATTAATCTATTTTATATCGTAATCCAGCGTAATACGTACTACCAAAAATTGGACCATAGACAAAAGTGGTATCAAAATAGGTCGAAAATGGGTTTTCAGCATTAACTACAGGATTACTCTGTCTAACGTTGGTAATATTTTCTCCTCCCAAATATAATTCAAATTTTGGTGAGAACACTTTAGTAATTTGAGCATTTAAGGTAGCCACTGTAGGGGATCGTTCTTCCAACTGAAATGCCTCAGGACTTGATGCCGTAGAAGGAAACCTTTGTGAATCCAACCAGTTAAAGGTAGTATCAAACTTCCATTGTGAGCCACTATCTTTAAGATGGGTTTCATAACTCGCATTGGCAAAGATTCTATTTTTTGGCGTTAATGGTTTTTCCAATCTTCCTGAAATATAATCGGTTTGGATGTCGTAATACTTATAAGCCAATCGAATATCAAAATGTAAAAATGGATTGTAGTTAAATTCAGTTTGAAAAGAATTGGCATAACTCTCCCCTCTTAAATTATAAAATCGAACATTTTGAGGATTCTCCCAATCTACCACCACTTGATTGATAAAATCGGTACGATAAAAATCGAAAGTTACGTCAGCCTTCTTTCCAAAGAGATTAAAGCCTTGTAAATAGGAAATTCCATAATTCCACGCCTTTTCAGGGTCTAAGCCGTAAATTTTTCCGTCCTTATCTAAAATATTAATATTCCTACTAGTTGAGAATAATTGCTGATTCTCTGTAAAAATATTCGCACTTCTTCTACCGCTTCCCACGGAAAAACGTAGTGCAGATTTCTCCCAAGGAGTGTATTTAACATGCAAACGGGGAGTTACAAAAAAGCCAAGTACATTGCTGTTATCAACTCGCACTCCCACTGTTAAATTTAGCTTATCGAGATTGTCATAATTGTACTCAAAAAAGGCACCTACCGAGTTTTCTTTTCTTCCATAAACGGCTTCATTTACTTACTCATCATATTCATCATATGTAAAACTTACGCCTGTCTTTATTTTATGACGGGAATCGCTTATTATGGAGTTATATATAGCATTACCATAAAAACTAGTATGAATGATGTCGTACATATTTAACCCAAAAAAGGAGTCTTGATCGTGACGTCCAAACGCCGTTTGCACGCCTATGCTTTGATAGGGAATTTCTGGATTTACCCATCCCAGTTTTGCGGCTACATCTATTCTTTGTGTTTGAATCTCGCTCTCCCAAAGTTGCTGTAAATCCTCTCCTCCACCGTGATCTCCACCATCATCTCCATTGTGATCTAAATGTATTTGTCCCGACTGGTTCTCATCCTCCATATACCGGAAGTTAATGAAACTCACGATTCCTTTTTCCGGGTTGGTGTATTGCCAGCGGTTCATAACATTGATTTGCTTTCCTAAGGGCATATCGAGAAAGTTGTCATCGTTTTTATCGTGATGTCCATCGCGAAGATTTCCGTGTAGATAAAACCCTGTATCCCACTTCTCACTCACTTTCGTGTTGATATGAGTATTGAGTTCTTTTCTTCCGTTATTTGCCGCATACAGATTCTGATAAAAAGAAAAGTCGGTACTTGGTTTTTGTAGTTCGGCATTAATTTGTCCCGTGATACTTTCATATCCATTCACCACACTTCCTGCACCCTTTGTAATTTGAATACTCTCTACCCAAGTTCCTAGAATAAAACTTAACCCATAACTCTGTGCAGCACCACGTATGGCTGGAATATTTTCGGTTGCGATTAAAATATACGGCTTTTTAATCCTAACATTTGAATTTGTCTCGCTCCCGAAATAGCATCGGCAAAGTTGACATCGATAGACGGATTGGTTTCAAAGCTTTCTGAAAGATTACAACAAGCCGCTTTAAGCAATTCCGCACTACTTATATTAATTACATTTTGTGAAGAAATATAAGATCTTGCTGAAGCTTTTCTTCGTGCTGAAACCGTTACTTCTTCCAAATTACTAGTCGCATTTAACTTATATACAATGCGTTTATTTTCAGAAACTTGAATCGTATCGGTTTGATATCCCACATAACTTATCACTAAGCTTTTGTAAGATGCATCATAAGGAATTGTGAAGTTTCCTTCAAAATCGGTGACAGTTCCCACCGATGTATCCAGCCAATACACATTGGCGCCACCTAAACCTTTGGGTTCTTGAGTAGCGTTGGCATCCTCAATTCGACCTTCCAATTGTTCCTGGGCAAACAATGAAAGTGGTAGTAAAAATATAAATAAGATATACTTTTTCATATTATACAAGATTTAAGAGCATTAGTACCGCCATGACAATCATAATGGCATTTTCAATAAACGTAGCTTCGGTCATGGGCAATTTTAACGCCGTTCCTAAACAAGCGCATTGAATGGCTTTTTTATTTAATAACGTTCTCGTTACTCCAATGGTTGTAATTCCTAGGATTACCAAAGTAATAATTAGTACGGCTGTAATTTCAACACGCATTAAAAACATAAGTCCTAAGGCTAATTCAATAAAAGGATAGACCCATCCGTAGGCAGGAATAATCTTTGCCAACGGGTCGTACATGCTAAAGGATTCTGGAAATCCTTTTAAATCCAGTAACTTAAAGAAGCTAAAAACGATATAGAAAAGCCCCATAAAATCGAGCATCGCTTCGGTGGTATTCCACTCCTTATAATTAGTAAAATGGCAGAAGCAACTAGATACCCAAATATTAAAAATAAAGGTTGTAATTGCTGAAATTTTGTCTTTGGAACTTCCATAGTTTCAGAAGATGCAAAGACATTTTTAGGCTTTTGTTGGGTGATGGTATATTTACTAGGTAATGCTTTTTGAAGCACTTCCACAGAGATGTGATTTACCATAGAAACGGAGGCTTCTCCTTTGTCCAAATTAACTTCTACCGAAGTAATCCCTTCGACAGCCGTTAACTTTTCTTCTACAGATTTTTTACATCCCTCACAGGTCATTCCTGTGACTTGATATGTATGATTCATGATTTTTTAATTAAGGTTTAACTAAAGAACATATGTTGTTTAAAAGCGTCTCGCTATTGGCGTGACATTTAAACAACCTGAGTTATACCTTAAAAATCAAATGAGGAATGTTTCGTAAAGAATTTGCAAATCCCGTTCGAGAGGTGGCGGTCGATAATAATTGTGAACTATTACTTTTTCAGGAATAAAAGATACATCCTGAAACTCCAGCGTTTCTACTGGGATAAAAATCCATTCGCCTTGAAAGTCATATTCGAAAGCCACTTTATTAAAATGGTCATCGGTATTAACTTTTAAGTATTTGTTGCTACAACAACTATGACTTTCTTCTTTTTCATCTCCACATGCATCTACTTGCATAGTCATGCCACAGGAAAGTGATTCTTCTCCAAGAGTCACTTTGGCAAGCATTTCGAAGCTACCGCAATAGTGTTTGGCATACGCCAAGCCAATACTACTAAGTAGTATTAATGAAGAAAGTACTATGGAAATAATTGATTTCACAAGACAAATTTACAAAAAAATAGGGCATCCTATTACATACCCTACTTCTCTAACGTATTTTTAACAAATTAGTTGTTTAATAATTTTTCGGCATTGGCAATGGCACTTTCCATAGAGGATTTTAGGTCGTTGACACTATTTTGAAATTCACCAAGCACATATCTCTTTTCCTCATTGAGTTCTTTTCCGTCTAACACTTCCTCGCTATCAAAGGCATTTCCAAAGTCAATCATCCAAGTCATCATTTCTTGGTTGGCACCTTTTAGGTTTTGAATAGCAGTAACTTTCATAGAATCTACATGGGTAGAATCCATAGAAGCTTCTAGTTTACCAATAAGTTCGCCAATCGTACCCATTTTTGGCATGAGTTCGTCATGGACGGCAATGACTTGTTCCATTTGAGTGGGTCCTGTAGGTTCGGTTACTTTTTCTTTACAAGCTGAAAGGCTTAGAAAAAGAATTGCTACAAAAAATACGTTTTTCATGATATAGAATTTAGGGTGCAAAGATACTTTATTTCACATTCCGTTGAAAATAAAACGCTGGAATTAAAAGCAATAGTAAAATAGGATGAATTAAAAACCTACGTACATAAAACAGTAACATATACGACTCTTTTTCTGAAGTTTTTAGCAAAACATAAAATGCGACAATCAAGAGAATAAATGCGATACCGAATAAAATTCCCGATAGTTTTACAATGTCCTTTTTCTGAAAAATCACCCAAATCATAGCCAAGGAAATTGCGGTGTTTATCCAAAAACGCAGGGAAGTGTTAAGTAGTATTTTGGTAAGATTTATTTGAGGTAAATTCTCTGTGAGATGACCTGTTTTAAAAAAGGCAATGAGTGGGTCGTAAAAAATAGTGGGAGCAAAAGCTCTCACCGCAACAAGGCAAGCCATAAGAAACAAAACAAGCGCTATCTTGGTTAGTTTACCCTTCATGCATCCCCCTTTCTCCCCCTTGAAAGGAGGAATCATTTTTTTTACCAAGGTTTAAATTTCTAACCCAAACTACCCAAAGCACAAAAACCAAACTATAAATAATCCCAGGGAACACTACTGTGTGTAATATTTCTTGGTATTGTGGATATTGATACAATGCAATTGCCAAAATAGCAATCCGTACAATATTAACGGCATAAATTAAAGTCGCCCCAGCAAAAAAGAACACAAGGGTGCGCTTAAAAGAGACCGCAAAAGAAAAAATAAACGCCGCAAATAAAATGATGATACTTATAGCATTACAACCTTCAATAATTCGACCAACCCAAACTCCTTCCACCCAAAGTTGCATACTTGGCAAGGATTCATTAGCAAGTACTTCGGCATTATAACCAAGACTATTTAATACGGCATTACTCTGCTCTGCCACCAATTGTGTTATAAAATCTGAAGTGTTTGAATCGCCAATTGAAAGTTTGAGATATCCTCCATAGATTAAACTCAATACAATATACGAACCCAAGAAAAGCAGTAAAAAACGGAGTACCGATTTATATTTTCTAAAAAGTTCCTTCATACTTCAAAAATAGTTAAATAGATGTTCCCTTTGGTTTTCATTTTTAAAATACCTTTGTGCAAAAATGATGGCTATGTCTTTTGAAACCTTAAAACCACAAATTACTACGATTATTTCTTCGGGAAATACTTCCGTTAATGAAAAACTAACCCAAGTTTGTGAAGTTCTTCAAAACCATATAGATTACTATAACTGGGTAGGATTTTATTTTGCCAATGAAGCAGAAAGAACATTGCATTTAAAGGCTTTTGCCGGCGAGCCTACAGACCATACTGTAATCCCCTTTGGGAAAGGCATTTGTGGACAAGTAGCCGAAAGCAATGCCAATTTTGTGGTGCCAGACGTCAAGGCGCAAGACAATTATATCGCTTGTAGTATTACTGTAAAATCTGAAATTGTGATTCCTTTATTCAAAAGCGGAAAAAACATTGGACAGATAGATATCGATTCGCATACCATAGATCCATTTTCAGAAGAAGATGAACGCTTTTTGGAATGGGTGAATGAACAGGTTGCTAAGATATTATAACCATCAAAGTTAGGTCTAAGAACGTCTTCTGCAAAATTTCTAGTATTGGAATTTGAGATTTAAAATTTGGAATTTAGGAAGCTTACATCCCAGTCCGAATCGCCTCAACAGGATCTAATTTTGAAGCTTTTATCGCGGGGAGAATTCCCGAAATTAATCCAATGGCCGCCGCAATGGCAGTTCCAATAAACATATTCCAAAGAGATAAAACAAATTCAAAATCTTCAGCAGCATAGGTAGCAATTATAGAACCAAGAAGAACTAAAAGTAAACCAATTAGTCCTCCAATAATGGCCAAAATCATCGCTTCGAACAAAAACTGATATAGAATAAATCTTCGTTTTGCTCCCAAAGATTTTTGAATTCCAATAAGGTTCGTTCGCTCCTTTACACTTACAAACATAATATTGGCAATTCCGAAGCCTCCCACCAATAAAGAGAATAAGCTAATAATTCCACCTATGACATTCATACTTCCTGTAATACTATCTATGGCATCAGAAAACCCTTGTAATTGATTGACAAAAAAGTCATTTTCCCGCTCCGCTTTTATTCCTCTAATGATTCTCATTTTTGAAGACAGTAACGCAATAAACTCTTCATTATCTACTCCCTGTTCGGGTTTAATTAAAATGAAAGGGAAGGTGGACTTATTATTGTCTCCAAATATTTTTCGCATAAAGTTTACGGGTAAAAAGGTGGCGGTATCTTTACTACCTCCAAATATGCCACTCCCTTCCTTTTCCATCACCCCTATAACGGTTAATTTTCTACCATAAACTCTCACTTTTTTACCAATAGCCATTTCTGCACTTCCAAACAAACTATTAGCAATTTCATCGCCTATCACAATAACCGCTGCACCACTATTAGACTCAGATTCATTAAAGAATCGGCCGTGGGCAATTTTCATATTCTCGATTTCGGTTTGTTGCTCTGTTACCCCATTCATCTCAACATTCTCGATCGATTTATCTTCAAATTTTACGCTTTCGTTTTGCACATTAAGCTGAAAGGATATGCCTTTCATATTAGGCATCATCTTTTTTAAAAGCATATGCTCTTCATACGTAACATCTGGATACTGTTCCCATTTCCACCGTGGAACATCTGTGGGGCCAAAAGAAAAACGACAAAGAAAAATAGTACTATTATCCAAGCCGCTTATACTGTCTTCAATTTCACTTTTCAACGAATCTACAGAAGCAAGAACCGCAATAATAGAAAAGATACCAATGGTTACTCCCAGCAACGACAAAAACGTACGTAGCTTATTGTTTTTTAATGCATTAATCGCAAAATTGAAGCTTTCTTTTAATACTCTAAGGTAAATTATCATGCCCGGAGAAACCTATTTTTTTGGTAGCTTAAAGATAGGTCTTTTTAGGTAAAGATATGTTACAAATTTCCTTAGGAATTATGTACTTTTGCAACTTAATTCAGCACAAAATATTTTCATGGCAAATTCACATAAAATCCAATCGGCTTTAATTTCAGTATTTCACAAAGACGGCTTAGCCCCTATTGTGGAAAAATTAGACCAATTGGGGGTTACACTTTATTCTACTGGAGGTACCGAAAAATTTATTAATGACATGGGCATCAATGTGATACCTGTAGAAGAAGTTACCGATTATCCCTCTATTTTGGGAGGTCGCGTAAAAACCCTTCATCCAAAAGTTTTTGGCGGGATTTTGAATAGACAAGAAAATGAAAGTGATGTTGCCGAAATGAAACAATACAATATACCTCAGCTGGATTTGGTGATTGTAGATTTATATCCTTTCGAGAAGACAGTTGCATCAGGGGCAAGTGAACAAGACATTATTGAAAAAATTGACATTGGAGGAATCTCTTTAATTCGTGCTGCTGCCAAAAATTTTAAAGACACCCTTTGTGTTTCTTCTATGGAAGATTATGAAGAAGTGCTTCAAATATTATTTGACGCCAATGGTGAAACTACTTTAGCACAACGCAAGCATTTTGCAGCCAAGGCATTTAATGTTTCTTCACATTACGATTCGGCTATTTTCAATTACTTTAATAGCAATCATGAAATAGCTTCATTGAAAGTAAGTGAAACGAATGGGAAAGTACTTCGGTATGGTGAAAATCCACACCAAAAGGGATTTTTCTTCGGGGATTTTGAAGCCATGTTCGATAATTTACACGGAAAAGAATTAAGCTACAACAACCTACTGGATGTGGATGCCGCTGTAAATCTTATGAATGAATTTGTAGGCGAAGCACCCACTTTTGCTATTTTGAAGCATAACAACGCCTGCGGAATTGCACAAAGAGCGACTGTAAAGGAAGCTTATGAAGCTGCGTTAGCAGGTGATCCTGTTTCGGCTTTTGGTGGGATTTTAATTTGCAATACCGAAATTGACGAAGCCACTGCCGAAGAAATTCACAAGCTATTTTGCGAAGTTGTGATAGCACCTTCCTATTCTGAAAAAGCATTAGATATTCTGAAGGGTAAAAAGAACCGAATTATATTAGTTCAAAAACAAATTGAATTGCCTAAAACAACGGTAAGAAGTTGTTTAAATGGTGCTTTAGTTCAGGATCGAGATTACTTAACAGACACTTCAGAAAATTTAACTGAAGTCACTCACAATAAACCCACTGCAAACGAGTTAGAAGATTTATTGTTTGCTTCAAAAGTGTGTAAACATACCAAGTCCAATACCATTGTTTTAGCAAAAAATAAACAACTTTGCGCCAGTGGCACAGGACAGACGTCGAGAGTAGATGCCCTCCGTCAGGCGATAGATAAAGCAAATTCATTCGAATTCGATTTAAAAGGAGCCGTGATGGCAAGTGACGCATTTTTTCCTTTTCCAGATTGTGTGGAAATTGCTGATCACGCAGGTATTACTGCTGTCATTCAGCCAGGAGGGTCTATAAAAGATGAATTAAGCATCGCATATTGCAACAAAAATAACATTGCCATGGTATTTACAGGCGTAAGACATTTTAAGCATTAAAAATTATTACATTTGTAAGAATACCAAGCCATTAAAATAATTATAGATACTTTAAACCATTATGGGATTTTTTGATTTTCTCACCGAAGAAATAGCTATCGACCTTGGAACGGCGAACACGCTTATCATTCATAACGACAAAGTAGTTGTGGATGCTCCTTCTATTGTTGCCCGTGATCGCATCACAGGAAAGATTATTGCTGTAGGAAGAGAAGCTGCCCGAATGCAAGGAAAAACACACGAAAACATAAAAACCATAAGACCATTAAAAGATGGTGTTATTGCAGACTTTGATGCCAGTGAGAAAATGATCAATATGTTTATCAAGGATATACCTGCGTTAAAGAAAAGATGGCTTACCCCATCTTTGCGAATGGTTATTTGTATCCCAAGTGGAATTACGGAGGTTGAAATGCGTGCGGTTAAAGAGAGTGCAGAAAGAGTAAATGGTAAAGAAGTCTATCTTATTCATGAGCCCATGGCGGCAGCCATTGGTATTGGGGTAGATATTATGCAACCTAAAGGAAATATGGTGGTAGATATTGGAGGTGGTACTACCGAAATAGCCGTCATTGCTCTTGGAGGAATTGTTTGTGATAAATCGGTAAAAATTGCTGGAGACGTTTTTACAAATGATATTGTGTATTATATGCGCACACAGCACAACTTATATGTAGGTGAACGCACTGCGGAAAAAATTAAAATACAAATTGGTGCCGCAACTGAAGATTTAGAATTGCCACCGGACGAAATGGACGTACAAGGACGTGATTTACTTACAGGAAAGCCAAAACAGGTACAAACTTCGTATCGCGAAATTGCAAAAGCCTTAGACAAATCCATTTTACGAATTGAAGATGCTGTGATGGAGACCTTGTCCCAAACACCACCAGAATTAGCGGCCGATATCTACAATACAGGAATTTATCTTGCCGGTGGAGGATCGATGCTTCGTGGACTTGATAAGCGACTTTCTCAAAAAACAGATCTTCCAGTTTATATTGCCGAAGATCCTTTACGCGCGGTAGTTCGTGGAACAGGAATTTGTTTAAAAAACCTTGCAAAATACAAGAGTGTATTGATTAAATAAGAAATAACGTAGAATGCAACAGATTATCTATTTCTTTATTCGGAATAAAAATTTCCTGTTGTTTTTTGTTCTTTTTTTAGTTTCTGTTTTTCTCACTATCAATTCACATTCGTATCACAAAAATCAATATGTAAATTCTGCCAATTTTATTTCGGGTGGAGTTTTTTCGATTAAAAGTTCCATTACAGATTATTTCGATTTAAAAGATCAAAATAAAAAACTCACCGAAGAGAACAGATTACTTCGATTACATCTTCAAAATATTGAAGAAATAATACCCTCATTAGATTCTATTCAGCCTGTTAGCGATAGTGTTTATTCCATAGTTGGGGCAAAAGTGATTAACAATAGTTATTCAAAAACTAAAAACCAATTAACTATCAATAAAGGTTCTGCGGACGATGTGGTAATTGATATGGGAGTTATTTCTTCGGAAGGTGTCGTGGGAATTGTAAGTCATACATCTAAGAATTTTGCTTCGGTGCAATCTATTTTAAATTCGAATAGTCAAGTTGCTGCCAAGTTTAAAAAATCGAATCATTTTGGCACCATGTTATGGGATGGCAAAAACCCTAATGTTGTTCAGTTAAAGGAAATACCTAGAGTTGCGAATGTGGCATTAGGAGACACAATTGTAACCGATGGAAGGTCTACTATTTTCCCTGAAGGTGTCTTGATTGGCACCGTAAAGGACTTCGTCATTGAAGATGTGGGAGATTATTATAATATAAACATCGATCTATTTACAGATATGACAAGTTTGAAACACGTTTATCTTATCGCTCGAAAGGATGCAAAAGAAATAAAAGAACTGGAAAAAGAAGCGACCCATGTGGAACAATGAAATTTTAATTAATACGGCACGGTTTCTTGTATTGATTCTAATTCAAGTAGTTCTTCTGGACCATATAAACTTTTTAGGGTATGTAAATCCGTATTTGTACATCTTCTTTATCCTAATGTACCCGTTAACAGGAAATAAAAGCTTGCTTATTCTTCTAAGCTTTTTACTGGGTTTAAGTATAGACATGTTTAGTAACTCTGGAGGTATTCATGCGGGAGCCTCTGTTTTTATTGCTTGGATACGTCCTTTAGTATTAAAATATTCCTTTGGGGTAAGTTATGAATACAATACAGTAAAGATTAATACGGCAAGTTTTTCTCAACAACTCGTCTTTATAGTGAGTATGGTTTTTATACACCACCTAGTATTATTCACTCTTGAGATTTTTAACACAAGCCAAATACTTTTCATCTTAAAATCCACGTTATTTTCTGGGATATTCACTACGATTATTATTTTTTGTACACTTTATTTATTTGGTAAGAAAAGTTCATGAGAAAACTATTACTGCTTTCTATAGTTTTAATTACAGGGGTTGTATTTGCAGCACGACTTTTCTATCTTCAAATTTACGATACCAGCTACCAAAAGCTTTCTGAAAATAACGCTGTAAAAGTAGTTTACAATTATCCTCAGAGAGGTTATATTTTTGACAGAAAAGGGAATCTATTGGTGTCTAATCAACCCTCCTACGATGTCATGGTTATTCCCAAAGATGTCAAACCCCTTGATACTCTAGAATTTTGTAAACTTCTTAAAATTGAGAAAGAAGACTTCAAAAGAATTCTGGAAAAAGCTTGGGTATATTCACCCAGAATAGCTCAGGTATTTATTCCGCAACTTACCAAAAGCGAATATGCTGCCTTGTCGGAAAAAATGTATAAATACCGAGGGTTTTACATTCAGAAAAGATCGTTGCGCAATTATCACGTGAGACATTCTTCCAATGTGTTGGGATACATTTCTGAAGTAAATGAACGCATCATCAAACAAAATCCTTATTACCAAATGGGAGAACTTATTGGTATGGGAGGTGTTGAAAAGCAATATGAAGAAGTTTTACGAGGTACAAAAGGGGTAAAATATATTCAAAAAGATCGATTTAATAGGGATATTGGCCCCTACAAAGAAGGAATTTTTGATACCCTACCTACACGGGGTAACGACATTATGCTTACCATTGATGCAGATCTACAGCAGTATGGAGAAGAGTTAATGATAAACAAAAGAGGAGGTATTGTGGCTTTGGAGCCAAAAACTGGAGAAATCTTGGCATTAGTGGCAGCACCCAATTACGACCCTGCGCTTTTAGTAGGAAGAGATCGTTCAAAAAACTTCACCAAGTTATATTATGACACTATAGCCAAACCCCTTTTTGATAGGGTATTACAGGGCGAATACCCACCAGGATCCCCTTTTAAAACTCTTACTGCCTTAATAGGTCTACAAGAGGGTGTAATTGATTTGGATGAGCGCGTCTACTGTCATGGTGGTTATCGATATGGAAATAGAACCCTTGGGTGTCACCATCACAGTACACCACTTAGTTTAATTCCTGGAATAGCCAATTCTTGCAATGCCTATTTTGCTACGGTTTATAGAAGAACAATAGATAAATATCCCACACCTCAAGAAGGAATTGACCATTGGAGAGAGCATTTGGTAAGTTTTGGACTCGGGAATTATTTAGGGTATGATCTTCCCGCTGGAAACAAAGGCCTCATTCCCGATAGTGATTATTATAATAGAGCGTATCAATATCCAAAATACAAATGGTATACTCCCGCCACAATTTCAAATTCCATAGGGCAAGGAGAGGTTTCATTAACCCCTATGCAAATGGTTAATTTTACAGCGGCTATCGCCAATAGAGGCTACTTTTATAGGCCACACATTATTAAAAATATTGTTGGAGCCGATAGTATTCCTGAAAAATACACAGTGAAAAATTATACCACTATTGACCCGGAATATTTTGAACCAGTAATACAAGGAATGTATGACGTATATAATTACGGAACAGCCTCCCACCTTAAAATTCCAGGTATCGAAATTTGCGGAAAAACCGGAACAGCAGAGAATTATATTCGTGTAAACGGAAAACGAATGCAATTAACAGACCACTCGGTATTTGTGGCATTTGCCCCAAAAGATGATCCAAAAATAGCCATTGCTGTTTTCGTTGAAAATGGCTATTGGGGCTCTCGCTGGGCGGGTAAAATTGCAAGCCTCCTAATTGAAAAATACCTTAAGGGAGAAATTACTAGAAAAGACCTTGAAAACTTTGTACTAAATGGTAGTTTAATGGATGAATATAATAAACCGTATAGCGGTGAACCTTTTAAAATCAATCAGTAATGGGTGATTATAAAAGAAATGTACAGTTAGATTGGTTAACGATTTTTTCATACTTAGCCTTAGTATTTATTGGTTGGGTTAATATTTATTCTGCCTCTCTAAGTGAATCATCTCTAGGGTTTTATGATTTTAATCAGATATATTTTAAACAGCTGGTATTTATTGTTACCAGCTTAGGACTAATTGTTTTCATATTAGCATTGGACGCAAAGTTTTATGAACGCTTTTCTAGCATTATTTATTTAGTGTCATTAGCTTCATTGTTAGGGCTATTTATCTTCGGAAAGAACGTAAATGGGGCTACCTCTTGGTATTCTTTCGGCTCCATTGGACTTCAACCCAGCGAGTTTGCTAAAGCCGCCACGGCCTTGGCATTAGGAAAATATGTGAGTGATATTCAAACCAATATGAAGGAATTGAAACATCAGCTTCGTACCTTTCTTATTATAGCGTTACCTGCATTATTTATCATTCCCCAACCAGATCCAGGAAGCGCTTTGGTATATGCCGCTTTTGTTTTTCCATTATACCGTGAAGGATTAAACTATGTTTTTGTACTTATTGGATTTATTGCGGCGTTATTATTTGTGGGAACCCTGCTCATTGGTATTCAATGGATGATTTTAATAATCCTTAGCGTTTTATCGATTATACTTTTAAAGAAGAAAAAAAGAAATCGAATTAAGTGGTCTCAATATGCCATTATTGCTGCAGCCTGTATAGGATTTACATTTTCGGTGAGTTATGTTTTCAACACCGTTTTTGAACAACGCCATAGAGATCGTTTTAATATTGTTTTAGGAAAGGAAGTTGACGAAAAGGGAATTGGATACAATACCAACCAGAGTGAAATTGCGATTGGCAGTGGTAGTTGGACAGGAAAAGGATGGCTTCAAGGAACGCAAACAAAAGGAAACTTTGTGCCAGAACAACACACCGATTATATTTTTAGTACCATTGGTGAAGAATGGGGCTTTCTTGGTTCCATTACGGTAGTAGGTCTATTTGTATTTTTAATTATTCGCCTTTTAATTTTGGCTGAAAGACAAAAATCTACCTTCGGAAGAGTTTACGGATATGGCGTCGCTTCCATCCTATTTTTTCACTTTTTTGTGAATGTGGGAATGGTAACTGGATTGTTTCCAACTATCGGAATTCCATTGCCTTTTATTAGTTATGGAGGTTCCAGCCTTTGGGGATTTACTATTTTACTGTTTATTTTTGTGAAGTTAGATGCATCAAATTACATCAACCGATAAAGGGAGGAAAATCGAAAATTGTGAATCGTTCCTAGGGTGGCGAACAACTTATTTTTTGTAGTTTCTTTGAATACAAAAAATAATTGTGAAGGCGTAATAAAACAGCGTTGTTTATTTTTGTGAAGTTCGACGCATCCAATTACATCAATCGCTAGCGTTTTCCCCAACTTTTTAAGTCTATACTTACTTCCAATTTCTCCTCAATAGCATCTGGTAAAGAGGAGAAGAAATCGATACCCGTTTTTGCTTCAATGTCATCAACGGGAACAACAAATTCATAAAATGATTCATTTGTAGCTTTATTCGGAATTAAGAAAGCCAACACTTTGAAGTTTCCATCTGAAGCATCTAAGATAATTTTATAAAACTCTTCGGGCACCGAAACATTTTCATCACCAATGGTTGGTAAACCCTCTTTTAAAACACCGCCCGTTACGACATAAACTCCATCATACTTTTTTGCCCAATAGCGGACCTTTTGTTCTAAAAAGTTCCAAACACCCGAATTAAATTCTCTATTCTGCGGACTAATATTACTCGTTAAAAACGTTTCGTGATAAGCTTCATAGGAGAAGCGTCTATCCCCTGCTGGACAAAGGTGCCCTCTATCATAGCCAGAATTTTTATAGTTTCGCCAATCGGCTGAACCCGTTTTTACTTCTCTATCTTCCACAAAATAAGGCCTTTCAAATTCGTTATTTGATAGATGTGATTTGGAAAGCTCGTAAGCTACCCATTCGGCTTGCTCATGTGGTTCAGAATATGACAACGTAAAAAAACCATGAGTGACAATAGCACCCGTTGTAGAAGTAGGCAATAGATTTTCAGAAAATTCTTGAGAAGATTCAACCAAGACTTTTGACGTATCTGGGTACGCTTCTGTTTGCTTGTTTACATATTTTTCAGCATAATAAAGAATGGCAACTACTAGAATGGTTAAAATTGGATATAAGTATCTTCTATTCATACATTAATTCTTCACATCTAGCACATCTCGTAAGGCATTTCCCATGAGCATAAAGGCTGTAACTAAACTCATTATGGCAATCCCAGGAATAATGGCTAAATAAGGTTTCCCCAAAATAATATAGGAGTAGTGATCTTTAATAATTCCACCCCAACTTGGCATAGGAGGTTGTGCACCGATACCTAAGAAACTCAATCCGCTTTCAATTAAAATAGCACCAGCAAAATTGGCGGCAGAAATAATAATTACTGGGGCTAAACTGTTTGGTAAAATATGGTTTATAATAATACGCCAATGACTAAATCCTAAGGACTTGGCAGCCGTTACATATTGCATTTGTTTCACACCCATTACCTGCCCTCTTACAACACGAGCCACCTCAACCCACATGGTAAGTCCAACCGCTATAAATACTTGCCAAAATCCTTTCCCCAACGCTAAGGTAATAGCAATGACCAATAGTAAGGTTGGAATTGACCACGTAACATTAATAAGCCACATAATAGCAGCATCAACTTTCCCACCAAAATAACCTGCTGTTGCCCCTAAAGTTATCCCTATAATTAGAGAAATAAACACCGCCACAAAACCAATAGCAAGCGATATTCTAATTCCAATAAGCATTCTACTTAACAAATCACGCCCGTATTTATCTGTGCCTAAAATGAATTTTCTTTCTGAAATATATTTGGAAGGTATTTCTTCCGCTTTAGTTACATTAATGAATGATGATAAAGGATATGACTTGTTTAAACCCGCTGTTCCATCGGAAGTATATTCGGTGATTTCTAAATCATTTTCTTTTAAGGTGTAATCTGAAATTGGAATTTCGGTATCTGTCGTCTTTTTTCCAAAGAAAAAAACGGATAACCCACTTTGACTCACTTCTTTGGAAGGCAATGTTAGCATCTTTACCTTAAAACCCGGTGGTTTTGAATGAATGGAAAGATGCATTTGGTTGGCATTTTGAGAGTTGTCTGGTGCCAAAGCATACGCAAAAATGGCTATCAACACACAAATCATTAAAAATGAAAAACTAAAAACGCCCCAAAAGTTTTTCTTGAACTTTTGGAGCGCTATATTTCCCAATGATTTGGAAGGGACCATAGGTTTAGTTTTTAATCTTGGCCACTTTTCCGTTTCTAATGTTATTAAGTTTTAAATCTTCAAGAACATTTACGGCTTCTTCAACATAAATATCTTTTGCTAAACTTTTATGCCATCTTTTTCTTTTTTCCTGAAGCGTCGTATCTTGTTTCATCAAGGCTATTTCACCTGGAAGTGAACGATAATTTAATTTATTATCATATTCTCCAATGGCATCAAACTTCTTGGTTTCCTCTTTACGTTTTTCAATATCCGCGGCATATTTTTCAAAATTAAGTGTTACGAAATTTTCATCTCTAGACCTCTTAATATACTTCGCATTTTCATCGATTAACCGAAGCTGCTCGCTCTTTGCCATGCGTTCTTTACTTCTATTAATAGTACCTTCATAATCGATGTAACCGTCCCAAACTTTATAGTTAGCGGGGCTTATTTTGTCATAAGGCAGCGGATTGTCATAATCTCTTTCCCCTATTTCAATATAGCTATAACGATCTGGCATGACCACATCACTTTTAACACCTTCAAGCTGGGTAGACCCTCCATTTACACGATAAAACTTTTGTGTGGTCAATTTTAATGCACCCATATCTCCCATATCATTTTGACGAAGCCATTGGTTAAGGTCTATCATATTTTGAACTGTCCCCTTACCGTACGACTGCTCACTACCTATAATTATAGCTCTTTTATAATCTTGCATCGCTGCCGCTAAAATTTCGGAAGCCGAAGCAGATAATTCATTCACTAATATTACTAATGGGCCGTCCCAAACTATTTCTTCATTTTCATCTTCCAACACTTCCTTTTTCTTTCCACCAGAAGCTACTTGCACCACAGGACCATCCTTTATAAACAATCCCGCTATATCTACAGCAGTGCGTAAAGAACCTCCTCCATTATCGCGAAGATCCAAAACCAAACCTTCCACACCTTCGGCTTTTAGGTTTTCAATTTCCTTTTTTACATCGGTAGCAGAATTACGTTCGCCATAATCTTTCATATCGAAATAAAATGCTGGAAGGTTAATAAGTCCAAACTTTTTATCTTCCTTTTCAATAAGCGTAGATTTTGCATAGGTTTCTTCAAGTTCTACCACATCTCTTGTAATTGTTTCCTCTTCTATGGTTCCATCTACTCGTTTAACAGTTAAGGTTACCTTGGTTCCTTTAGGGCCCTTAATAAGTTTTACGGCATCATCCACTCGCATTCCCACAATACTTACGGGTTCCTTTTCATCTTCTTGTTTCACTTTTAATATGGCATCTCCTACCTCCATATGCTCACCGCGCCAAACCGGACCTCCACTTATTACCTCAACAATTGTGATGTAATCATTTTTCTTCTGAAGTCTCGCGCCAATTCCTTCTAATTTCCCACTCATTCGCAAGTCGAAACGATCGCGATCTGGTGGTGCAAAATAATTGGTGTGGGGATCAAATTCTTCAACTACCGTGTTTAAGAATACTGCAAAATAATCTTTGCGCTCAAGGTCGCTTGTGAAATCGTAATAATCATCTAAAGCAGTCATAGAGGTTTGACGTGCTTTAGCTTCCATTTCTTCAAGAGTTAGTTTTGCGTTATCACTTTCTATGTAGGCTTCACCTTTTTCTTCAGCTTCCTTTTTCTTTTTAGGAGCGTTATTTTTCTCCTCAACTAAGTCATAATAATTAGAAATCGTTGAAAATTTAAGTTGTTGTCTCCAACGCTCTTTTAATTCTTCCTTTGAAGTCGAGTAAGGGAGTTTATCATAATCCACATTAATTTTTTCATCAACGGTGTAATCGAAAGGCTCGCTTAAAATTTCTTTGTAATATCCTTTAGATTCTTCAGCACGCTGCATATATCTATCATATACCACACTAAAAAAAGTGAGTTCTTTACTTCGGATTTGGTCATCAATTTCAGTTTCGTAAACGCTAAATTCTTCCAAGTCTGAAGCTAAAAAATACCGTTTTAATGGGTCCATTGCTTCGATAAAGTCTTTGTAGACTCCAGCAGAAAAGACATTGTCCATTTCTTTTGGATCATAATGCCCTTTTTCTAGTACATAGGTAATTAAATCTACTAGTAATTTGTCCTTCTCAGGATCGTTAAATTCTTTTGAAGTAAAACTGCATGAGGCCACAGCCACAAAAACAGCAAGTAATAAAATTTTGAAATTCTTTTGCATAAAACTCATAGCATCCTTTTTAAGACTTCTAAATTAGATAAAAAACCGTGCCAAGAAAGCATAATGATACTAATTTTTTGTTAAACCATTCTTCTAAAAAATTTAAAAATCAAAATTTAGAATTCAGGATTAATAACTGTATTTTTATATCATCAATAAATGCTATGGAAAAAGACAAACCCCTTATCCTTGTTACTAACGATGATGGCATCACAGCTCCAGGTATTCGTACCCTTATTGAGGTAATGAACGAAATAGGTACTGTTTGTGTTGTTGCCCCAGATTCTCCACAAAGCGGTATGGGTCATGCCATTACGGTAAACGACACTTTATATTGTGATAATGTAATTATTGATAAAAACGCACCACAGACCGAATATAGTTGTAGCGGGACACCCGCAGATTGTGTAAAACTTGCCACTAACGAGATTTTAAAACGCAAGCCTGATTTATGTGTTAGTGGGATTAATCACGGAAGTAATTCTTCCATTAATGTGATTTATAGCGGAACGATGAGTGCCGCTGTGGAAGCAGGCACTTCGGGCATACCAGCGATAGGTTTTTCACTATTAGATTATTCTTTGAATGCGAATTTTGAACCTATTAAAGCGTTTGTAAAAAAGATTACCTTAGAATGTTTGCAAAACGGATTACCCAAAGGGGTGGTCCTTAATGTAAATTTCCCAAAGCTTTCAGAAAAGGAAATTAAAGGCATAAAAGTTTGTAGACAGGCAAACGCACATTGGATTGAAAATTTCGACAAACGCAAAAGCCCCCTTGGAAGAGAATACTACTGGCTCACTGGCGAGTTTGTAAATGAAGACAAAGGAGAAGATACTGATGAATGGGCACTAAAAAATGGGTATGTTTCAGTAGTGCCTGTCCAATTTGATTTAACGGCACATCACGTGATAAAAGATATTAACTCTTGGGATATTTAATATGAAGAAAGAAATATTTATAGGATTCTTGGTAGGAATTATTAGCAATACTTTGGGAGTTATTGTATGTACTTTTATTGTTGCACAACTTAAAAACCAGGAGTTTGTTCACACATTTAATCTTTATCTAAATTCTCAAAATCTTTGGATGCTACTTACCTTAGGAGCATTACCCAATTTAGCCGCATTTTTTGGATTCTTGAAAATTAATAGAGAATATCGAGCTCGAGGTGTATTATTAGCAACGTTTGTCACAGCTATAACCGCTTATTTAATTTATTTTCTTTAAATGAAATATTATCTTCTTGCTGGCGAAGCGTCTGGGGATTTACATGGTTCCCATCTTATAAAAGCACTTAAAAAAGAAGATCCTAAAGCACAGTTTCGGTTTTGGGGAGGCGATCTTATGGCTGCCGAAGGTGGAGATTTAGTAGTTCATTATAAAGACAGAGCGATTATGGGCTTTGCCGAAGTGATTAAAAATCTTCCTAAAATCAAAAAGCTTTTTAACCTCTGCAAAAAAGATATTTCAGAATATAAACCCGATGCTCTTATTTTTATTGATAATTCTGGCTTTAACCTTCGCATTGCAAAATGGGCAAAACCGAAAGGTTTTAACACACATTATTATATCAGTCCACAAGTTTGGGCATCTCGTGCCGGTCGGGTAAAAACTATAAAAAAGACCATCGACCATATGTATGTGGTGTTGCCGTTTGTAAAGGATTTTTATAAAAAATACGATTATCCTGTTCATTTTGTAGGACACCCATTACTTGATGCCATTTCTAATAGAAAACAAGCACTTCCTAGTATTTTTAGAGAGGAAAATAATCTTGATGAAAGACCCATTATAGCTTTGCTTCCTGGGAGTAGAAAGCAAGAAATTTCTAAAATGTTGAAGGTGATGCTTTCTGTAGTGGATGAGTTTCAAGAATATCAATTTGTAATTGCAGGAGCGCCTAGTCAGGAAAAAGAATTTTACCTTCAGTTTATTGAAAAAGACAATGTTCATTTATTGCTTAATAAGACTTACGATTTATTGAGCTTGTCTCATGCAGCATTGGTTACTTCGGGGACGGCTACTTTGGAAACAGCCTTGTATAAAGTTCCGCAAGTGGTATGCTATAAGGGAGGCCGAATATCGTATGAAATTGCGAAACGCATTATCAAGTTAAAATACATTTCGCTAGTAAATCTTATACTCGATAAACCTGCTGTTACAGAGCTTATTCAAAATGATTTTACTTCAAAAAATTTAAAAAAAGAACTTACCAAAATTCTAGATGAATATTATCGTGCCGTGTTATTTTTGGATTATTACGACTTGGAAGTTGCTCTTGGAGGGAAAGGAGCGAGTGAAAAAACGGCAAAATTGATAGTTTCTACACTCACTAAATAATTTTTTTCATAATTTTAGCCATACCAAATCTATTGAAATTATGAAAAACCTCACCCTACTTGTTTTCATAACTATTCTAATATCCTCGTGTGGCTCTACACGAAAACCAACCAACACCACTATTATTGGCGATACTTCCGTGTCTGTTACTGCAAAAAAAGCAACTAAAATTGTAGATTTTGCAAAAAAGTTTGAAGGCACCCGATACAAATTTGGAGGTACTGATAAAAGAGGTATGGATTGTTCTGGCTTAGTATATGTTTCATTTAAAGAAGAAAATATTGCCCTCCCTAGAATTTCTAGAGATATGGCAACAAAAGGCATCCCTATTACTTTAAATGAGACTTCAGAAGGGGACCTGCTTTTTTTTCAAACAAATAAAAACAGACGTATCATAAATCACGTTGGATTGGTCATAGAAACTAAAAAAGGAGAAATTCTATTTATTCATTCTACCTCTTCCCGAGGGGTCATTGTATCCTCTTTAGAGGAGGACTATTGGAAAGATGCTTTTGTAGAAGTTAGACGAATTATTTAATTTTTTTTATCTTTAGGTTCCTTCCCGGTTACTTATTTAGGCGAATAAGATTCGCTAAAAGTGAAGTTCATCCATTTTACGATGATACAATTAGCCATTGCCTTAACTACAGGTATTGTGCTTGCCTACCTATTCCCAATTTCCTTTTCGATAGTTCCTTTTTTGGGATTAGGCTTCGGCTTATTATTAGGTATTTGGTGGCTCCTCCGATATCGATTAAAGCCAGCTCCAATATTCGAAATTTTCAGTATAGTACTTTTTATCACAATTGGTTACGCCAATTTTCAACTACGGCATCCTCAATTTCAAAAGAATCATTATTCAAAATTTTATTCTGAAAAACAGTTTGAAACTGTTCAAATTAAAATAAAAGAGGTTCTAAAGCCTTCTCCTTTTCAGGATAAATACATTGCCGAAGTATTTCAGTTAAATGCTCAAAAAACTGACGGGAAAATTCTTGTGAATTATCAAAAAGACAGTCTCCTTAGTCCTTTTAAAGTAGATGACCAATTGATGCTTTATTCAGAAATAAAAGAGATTCGAAAGTCCACAAACCCACATCAGTTTGATTATAAAAAATATATGCAAAGCTTGGGCGTATACTACCAGATTGAAGGATCAAAAAATGAAATTCTTCGTATATCTAAAGGATCACGAACTCTTAAAGGGGTAGCTGAGCAATCTAGAAGGTATTTAATTTCAAAACTAAAAGAAACTCCTATTGAGTCCAATGAAAGAAGCATTATTGAAGCGCTCATTTTAGGACAACGCCGCAATATAAACCCTGATACTTACAAAGAGTATGCTGCCGCAGGGGCTATCCATATTTTAGCAGTCTCAGGACTTCATGTGGGGATCATTTTTGTTATTCTATCATGGGTTTTGAGGCCCATTAGTTTCTTCAAAGATGGGAGTATCATTAAATCCGCATTAATTGTTTTATTCCTTTGGGGATTTGCTTTTCTAGCAGGGCTTTCGCCATCGGTTATAAGGGCCGTGACAATGTTCTCCTTTTTTGCATTAGCATCTGTATCGAACAGGCCAAGCAATTCATTTAATATTCTATTTCTGTCCTTTTTGTCACTTTTATTAATTAATCCCAATTGGTTGTTTCACGTTGGATTTCAATTAAGTTATTTGGCAGTATTCTTTATAATTTGGGTTCAACCAACATTGAGCAAACTATATCGTCCCAGATTTAAATTCGACAAATTATTCTGGGATATAATTACGGTGACTCTTGCCGCTCAATTAGGAATTGCACCTTTAAGCATTTATTATTTTCATCAATTTCCTGGGTTATTTTTTGTTAGCAACCTGGTTATTTTACCCTTTTTAACCTTACTTCTTGGCTACGGAATTTTGGTAGTTTTATTGGCTGGAATAAATCTTCTTCCAGATTCGGTTGCTTTAGGGTATAATTACCTTATAAAATTCTTAAATAGGTTTATACACTGGGTAGCTGAAAAAGAAATGTTTCTATTTCAAGATATTTCTATGTCATTTCTCAAGATGATAGGTTTCTACATTTTAATTATCAGCTTTATTATTTGGTGGAGGCAAAATCAAAGAAGGTTAGTATTCTTAGTATTAGGAAGTCTTATTTTGATATTGGGGGTTACTTTTTATGAAAAAAGCAGATCAAAAGAAGAACTAGTAATTTTTCATAAGTCTAGAAAAACTTGGATGGCAATAACTACCAAAGACTCGCTAAAAATATTTCAGAAAGATACTTTTTCAATTGAGGATGAATATCCCATTAAAGCATTTCGGGTTGCCAAAAATAAGGAAGTGGTATTTGCACAAAGAATTCCATCTGTATTTAGTTTTAAAGAAAAGATTTTTATTATCACAGATAGTATAGGGGTTTACCCTTCAGTAAAGGGTGGTATTATCCTACTCTCTGAAAGTCCCAAAGTAAATTTAGAACGGTTAATTGATAGTCTACAGCCCGAGTTGATTATTGCAGATGGCAATAACTACACCTCGTATGTTAATAGATGGAAAAAAACGTGTGAAATAAAAAACACTCCCTTTCATTCAACGCGTGAAAAAGGAGCATATATATTTAATTAAACGTTCCTTTAAATTTCTTTTGATAGGCTTCCCAAGCTGCTGCCGTAGTGAGTGTTTTATAGTCGTCGTTGGCGATCATCTTTAAATAAATCTCAAGTTCCTGAGGAGTTTTATATCCAGGTACTGCTTGGATGAGTTTTCCGTTTTCTTCGAAAAAGACCAAGCTAGGATAGCCCGGAATACGAAGAGCATCTGCAAAAAAGTGAGTGGCATTTCTCCCTTTGCGTTCTGGCTGATAATTAGGGTTGGTGTAGGTAAAGTCTTCAAAAGTAATTTCCTCATTACCTTCGGCATTAAACTTTACGGCATAGTAATTTTTATTAATGAAAGCAATTACATCTTTATGACTCAAAGTGTTTTTGTCCAAAAGTTTACAGGGGCCACACCAAGTGGTATAAACATCCATAAATATTTTTTTAGGGGTTTCTTTTTGAGCTTCAAGTGCTTCATTCATAGTCAACCACTTAATTTTATCCTGAGAATAACCTAGAGTTGAAGACAGGATTAATACTAGTAAAAGTAGATTTTTCATGATTTGGGTTGTTATTACCCTTTAAATTGAGGAGTAAAATTATCTAAGTATTCTTGATACGCTTCTTGAGTAGTGATACTTTTCCAAAGATCGGTTCCAAAAAGCTTTAAATATATTTCTAATTGAGGTGGCGTACGGTATCCTTTTACCCTATTAATTAAATTTCCACTCTCGTCGATAAATAAAACCGTTGGATAGGCATTAACCCCCATAAATCTAGAAAACTGGTGAGCACTATTTCGCTTTTTTGCTTTCGCTGGGTCGTATGTTGGGTTTTGATAAACTTTGCCTTTATAGTTGACTACTTCATTCCCTTCTGCATTAAACTTTACTGCGTAAAAGTTTTTATTAATAAACGCTATAACATCTGGATTACTGAAAGTGTTTCTATCCAGCATTTTACAAGGTCCACACCATACAGTATACATATCAATAAATATTTTCTTTGGATTCTTTGCTTGAGCTTCAAGAGCCTCATTCATAGACATCCATTTTATTTCTTGCGCTGAAACAACACCTATCGATAGAAATATAAAAAGTATTGTAATTTTTTTCATTTTGAAACAATTTTGAAACAGGATTTCAATATAACAAAAAACGTTCCACAATGGGAACGTTTTTTTGTTAATTCTATTGTAAACTAGCGCACTCCGTGCATTAGTTTCTTGATTATAGGATATAATAAAGCCGATAAAATTCCTAAAATAACAGCAATAGCGGTAAGCAACCAGAAAAAGTAGCTAAGCCCTTGTTCTCGTGCAATACCCTCTGAAGCTTCTCCAAAAACACCAGCTAATTTCATACCTATTGCAACGGCCAAATACCAAATACCGAACATCATAGCTATCATTCTTCCAGGCACTAATTTACTTACATAAGAAAGTGCCACAGGAGACACACAAAGTTCTCCCATGGTATGAAAGAAATAAACCAAAATTAGCCAAATCATACTAACAGAGGCTGTTTTAGCTCCTACAGGAATATCCGAGGCTCCAATGGCTACGCAGGCCATTCCCACGCCAAGCAATATCATTCCAATTGCATATTTCATATTTGCATTAGGGTTGTACTTGCTTTCCCACCATTTTGAAAATAATGGCGCAAAAGTGATAATGAAAAGAGAATTTAATACTCCAAACCAAGATGCTGGAACCTCTGCAATATCTTTCATATATTCTGTATAAAGCATCCAAAGAGCAATTCCCCAAATAATAACAAAACTGGTTCCTAGAATTACATTAGAGAGAGCATATTTTGCAAAAGTTTTCTTGAATAACAACCAAAGCACCCAAGTAATAATTCCAAGGGGGATTAATGTCATTAAAGAATTGACAATTTTAAAAATTAAGGCAGAGTCACCTTCCAAAACTCTTTGGGTATAATCACGTGCAAAAATTGTTAAAGATCCTGGAGCTTGTTCAAAAATTGCCCAAAAGAAAATTGTTACAAACGCAAAGAAAATAACAGCTAACATACGGTCTCTAGTGATTTTGGCATACTTCGGAATTCTAATAATAAGTAGTAAAACAAACAATGCTAAAGCCAATAAAATTGCGAAGTTACTCCCAGCAAGAGGTCCTATATTAAAGTTAAATAGATTATATGTTCCTTCAGAAATTTTGGATACAGGATCATTTAAAATCCAAGCTAATCCAAGCACGGCAGCTATGATGATTATAAACACTTGGATTTTGGTAAATGGGTTTAATTTGCCTCCTGAAGCTTCAGAAATTTCGCTTAAATCCTCTCTTTTCTTTTCGGGCTTTAATCCAATCTTTCCAAAAATATTTTGAGCTAACCAAAATTGAAGTAACCCAAATAACATAAAAATTCCCGCAACACCAAAGCCCCAACTCCAACCTACTTTTTCTCCTAAATAGCCACAAAGTAAAATTCCTAAAAAGGCTCCAGCGTTTACTCCCATATAGAAAATGGTATACGCCCCATCTTTCTTCTCTTCTTTGCCTTCATACATTTCAGAAATAATAGATGTCATGTTAGGCTTAAAGAAACCGCTTCCAAAAACAAGTAGCGTCAATCCTGTATATATAAAAAATTGTGTCTCTAATGCCATACAAGCATGACCAAGAGTCATTAACAAAGCCCCAATAACCACAGCCCATCGATACCCAATTTTTTTATCGGCCATATACCCACCTAATAAGGTAGACAAGTAGACAAGTGACGTATAGGTCCCAAAAATTGCAAAAGCATGTTCTCTTGGCCAACCCCATCCTCCATCGAGTAAAGATGCTGTAAAGAACATAACTAGTAAGGCACGCATCCCATAATAGGAAAAACGCTCCCACATTTCGGTAAAAAATAATACAAATAATCCTGCAGGATGTCCTAAAACTTTGTCTTTAAATAGATTTTCGATATCCGTATTCATACTTTTAAAATTTTAGAATCTATTTTTAGTTTATGTCCTTATCTGCAACTTCGTACCCTTCTGTCTCCAACATTTCTCGTTCGTTATCCTCGGCACCATGCGTTAAATGTTCTAATTTCTTTCGGAATACCATCACTAACAATCCAAAGGCAACACAAAACACTGCAATCCCAGTAAAGATGGTATATTCTCCCAAACTTTCAGAAGCTTCTCCTAACAATCCAGCCAGTTTGTTTCCAAATCCAGTCATGGCAAAATATACCCCCATCATTAAGGAAGCATACTTTAGCGGAGCTAGTTTCGTAATATATGATAATGCTACCGGAGAAATACAAAGTTCTCCTACTGTGTGGAATAAATAAGCTAATACTAACCAATACATTGCAGAAGCTCCATTAGTTTCATATTGTCCTGCTGCTGCTGTCATAAAAAAGAATCCTGTACCCATAATGATGAGCCCAACAATCATTTTAAATAAGGATGTAGATACTTTTCCTTTCAGTTTTCTATGAGCCCAATACGCTGCAACGGTAGTCCCTAAGAAAATAATAAACATGGCATTAAGCGACTGGAACCAAGAAGCAGGAACCTCCCAACCCATTAGCATTCTATCTGTTTTTTCGGAAGCATAAATATTCATTAACCCACCTGCTTGTTCAAAAGCTCCCCAGAATACAATTACCAATAAAAACGAAATAAATAATACTATAACTCTATCTTTCTCAATCTTAGTAAGTGGACGTTTCATAGCAGCTTTTTCTTCTTCATTTTCTGAATTTCCAGAATAGTTTCCTACATGTTTTAAGTGCTTTTGTCCTGCTAAATACTGAATTAAACCTAAGGCCATCCCAATACCAGCTAATCCAAAACCATAATGCCACCCATGTACTTCACCTACATATCCTACAATTAAACTAGATAAAAAGGCACCTAGGTTAATTCCTATATAGAAAATTGTAAATCCTTTATCCCTTCTAATATCTCCTTGCTTGTATAGGCCTCCAACCATAGTTGAGATATTGGGTTTTAGCATTCCTACACCAGCGATAATTAATCCAAGACCGGTGTAAAAGGCCCACATTTGCTCAACAGCCAAAATACTATGCCCTGCAACCAGCAAAATCCCACCATACAACACAGATTTTTTCTGCCCTAGAAACTTATCGGCAATCCAACCCCCAGGTATCGAAGCTACATAGACTAACATAGTGTACCAGCCATACAAGGCTAAAGCCTCTCCGTTGGTCCAGCCTAAGCCGCCATTTTCATCAGTGGTTTGTGCTACTAAGTAAAGTACCAAAATGGCTCGCATTCCATAATAGGAAAAACGTTCCCACATTTCTGTGAAAAATAAAACATAGAGCCCCACTGGGTGCCCAAATAACTCCTTTTGTTTTTGAATTGTCGCTGACATATGAATTGGTTATTAGTTGTTTATTAATTTTTAATCTCCATAAGTTGCTCTTTGGGAGACCCCAAAGACTCTTTTACGAAGTTGGTCATTTTTTTATATAAGTGTAATCGTGTGTTACCACCATAAATCCCGTGATTATCATCTGGATACACCAACCAATCAAAATCTTTATTGGCCTGAATTAAAGCTTCCGTAAGACGCATGGTATTTTGAAAATGTACATTATCATCGGCACTACCGTGTACCAATAAAAAATCCCCTTTTAAATTATCTACATAGGTAATTGGGGAATTGGTATCGTACCCAGAAGGGTTTTCTTGTGGTGTCGTCATATACCTTTCGGTATAAATAGTGTCATAAAAGCGCCAGCTGGTCACAGGTGCTACTGCAATGGCCATGGAAAAAGTATCGGGTGCTTGAAACAGACAGTTGGAAGACATAAATCCTCCATAACTCCAACCCCAAATTCCAATTCTGTCTTCATCTATATACGGTAACTCCCCAAGTTTTTTAGCAGCAGCCACTTGATCTTCCACCTCATATTTTCCTAATTCTTTTTGGGTCATTTTTTTGAAATCTCTTCCTTTGTAGCCTGTCCCTCGCCCGTCGATACACACTATAATAATATCATCTTGTGCCAACATTTGATGCCAATAGTCATTAGCTCCATTCCATCGGTTTGCCACTTGCTGTGAGCCTGGTCCAGAATATTGATACATAAACAAAGGATACTCTTTGTTAGGGTCAAAATTCTTCGGTTTAATGGTGTACATATTTAAATCCTCCCCATTAATATTGATAGTAGAAAACTCTTTTTTAGACATTTTATAGCCCTTCAGAGATTCTTTTAACTCGTTATTATTTTTTATCTCACGAAGGGGTTTTCCTGTCAAGCCATCATGTAAAGTAAATGTATGCGGTGTTTCAGTATTGGAAAAAGTATTTATAAAATAGGTGAAGTCCGTACTAAAAGAAGCACTATTACTTCCTGTATTCTGTGTTAACCGAACTTTGTTTTTTCCTGTTTTGGTAATGGAATACACATCTCTATTAATGTTTCCGTTTTCGGTACTTTGATAAAATATTCTCCCTGTTTTAGAATCAAATCCATAATAACTTGTAACATCCCAATCACCGTCAGTTACTTGTTTGAGTAATTTTCCAGTTCTATCATAATGGTAAATATGATTCCAACCACTTTTTTCACTGGTCCAAATAAAACTGTTATCATTTAAAAACGTTAGGTCATCGGTTACATCCACATAGGCGGCATCCTTTTCTTGATGAATTAATTGAGTGGAATTATCTGTAGCGTTTACAAAAACTAAATCCAACACATTTTGATGGCGATTGGTTAATTGCACACTTAGAAAATTTGCATCCTCTGTCCACTTAATTCGTGGGATGTAATAACTATTGTATTTTGAAACATCTACTTTGGAAGTTTTTCCAGTGGCTACATCGTACATATGAAGTGATACTTCGGCATTTTTCTCTCCTGCTTTTGGGTACTTAAAAGTGTTTTCACTTGGATATAATTCCTCACCATAAATATCCATTGAAAATTCTGGAACGTCGGTTTCATCAAAGCGAATAAATGCAATTTTATCGCTGTTTTTGTTCCAATCAAAGGCTCTTACAAACGCAAATTCTTCCTCATACACCCAATCGGTTATCCCATTAATTATTTCGTTCTTTTTTCCGTCACTTGTAATTTGAGTCGTGATTCCTGAAGCCAAATCCTTTACATACAAATTGCTATTGTACCCATAGGCAATTTTGGAACCATCGGGACTAAAAGTAGGTTCCTGCACTTGGTTTTCAGAAAGTAACGTGGCTTTTTTTGTTTTTGAGTCATACACATAATACGTTCCTAAAGAAGAATGTCTATATACCTGTTTCAAATTAGTTGCCAATAACACTTTAGATTCATCCTCGCTAAATTCATACGAAATAAAGTAATCTACCTCAGGCAGATTTGTGCTAGTCACTAAGGTTTTTACCTTTTCACCTGTTTTATATTCATACACATCTATAGAAGAAGCATTGGTAGTACGATTGTAATCTAAAACTGAATATTGCTTCCCGTTGTTCATAGAATGCAACACATCCATAAATTGGGTTCTAAATGCACCTCCCCAAATATCTTCTAAGGTTATCTCTTTTTGTTGTGCTTTTGAAGAAGTAAGCGTTAACAGAAACGCAAGCACGGAGATAGAAAGAATTTTTTTCAAAATAGTATGTTTTGTAATGTCAAGTTTACTAAAAATAAAGCGAAATATAAGAGTTTTTATCCTAATTACGGCAATATTGAAAGTTCAATTACTAACACCAAAATGGTTTAATGCCTTATATTTGTCTTAGTTTATAAAAAATCTCATGTCCAAAACGGTATCTGGCTTTTCCAAAAAAACAAAAGAAGAAAAAATAGATTGGCTTGTCGCCCAATATTTAGATGGAAATTCAACATTAAAAAACACCTTAAAAAAATACTGGAATGTAGATGCCTCGCTACAAAACCTACACGATGATTTTATAGAAAACACACTTACCAATTACTATTTACCCTTTGGTATTGCTCCTAATTTTAAAATTAATGGAAGCATTTATGCCATCCCCATGGTCATAGAAGAAAGCTCGGTAGTGGCAGCAGCTAGTAACGCTGCCAAGTTTTGGAAAGATCGTGGCGGATTTAAAGCTGGAGTACTTTCCACACAAAAAAACGGACAGGTTCATTTTAATTTCTTCGGAAAGAAAGAAGATATAGAATCGTACTTTAAGGTAATAAAACCTACTCTTATTGAAGACATTGCTACGCTTCAGAAAAATATGCAGAAACGAGGCGGAGGACTTGTGGGCATTGAACTTAAAGATAGCACCCAAAAACTGAAAGGCTACTATCAACTCCATTGCACTTTTGAAACGTTGGATGCCATGGGCGCCAATTTCATTAATAGTTGTTTAGAGCAATTTGCTAAAACCTTTGAAGCCCAAGCACAGCACTTTGAAGCTTTTAAGAAAAGTAACGAATTTCCCGAAGTAGTGATGAGCATTCTCTCAAACTATGTTCCTAATTGTTTAGTAAAGGCTGAAGTAAGTTGTAAAGTAAATGAATTAGCAAACAACGGGATGGACGGAACAACCTTCGCCGAAAATTTTGTGCGTGCCATCGAGATTGCCAAGGTAGAGTCGCACCGAGCAGTTACCCACAACAAAGGTATTATGAACGGTATTGACGCCGTAATTTTGGCTACTGGGAATGATTTTAGAGCTGTGGAAGCCGGTGTACACGCCTATGCATCACGAGATGGCCATTACACAAGCTTAACCCACGCCAAAGTTGAAGGTGACACGTTTACATTTTGGATAGAAATTCCCTTAGCATTGGGCACTGTAGGCGGACTTACAACCCTACACCCACTCGTAAAGGTTGCTTTAGAGATATTACAAAAGCCATCGGCAAAAGAATTGATGCAACTAGTGGCGGTAGCAGGATTGGCTCAAAACTTTGCAGCGGTGCGTTCGCTAGTGACTACGGGAATCCAAAAAGGGCACATGAAAATGCACTTAATGAATATCCTTAACCAATTGGAAGCGACAGAAACCGAAAAGAAACAAGCAGTTACCCATTTTAAAAAGCACACAATTTCACACAGCGATGTAGTGAATTATATTTCAACCCTTAGAAATTAATTTGAAAACCTTTTACAGCAACGGAAAGTTATTGCTCACAGGAGAATATGTAGTTTTGGATGGCGCCAAAGCACTTGCTATTCCTACTAAAAAAGGGCAATCCTTAACGGTTGAAGCTTCAGAAAAAAAAGGAGTACACTGGAAAAGTCTAGATGAAAAGGGAACTGTTTGGTTTAAAGCTACTTTTAGTTTAGATACATCCATTTCTGAAAAAGAAGACAAGGTGTTGTTTCAGCTAATTCAAATTTTAAAAGAAGCACAGAAACTAAATCCTTCTTTTTTAGCGGAAGAAAATTACAAGGTTACTACAATGTTAGATTTTCCTAGAAATTGGGGTTTGGGCACCTCATCGACACTGATCAATAATATTGCGCAATGGGCAGAAGTGGACGCTTTTAAACTACTTCAAAATAGTTTTGGTGGAAGTGGGTATGATATTGCAGCCGCACAAAATAGCACACCCATTATATATCAGTTGAAAAATGGCAACCCCAAAGTTGAACCAGTTAAATTGAATTGGGACTTTACCGAAAGTCTATTCTTTGTACACCTCAACCAAAAACAAGATAGTAAAGAGGGTATTGCGCACTACAAAAAAGAAAAGGTGTCTGCTACTGTCATTTCTGAAATAAGTTTTATTACAGAAAAATTAATTTCCTGTAAGACCTTAAAAGAGTTTGAAGCCTTACTAAACCAACATGAAGAATTAATTTCTCTATCTATTGGGCTACCTACTGTAAAAGAACAACTATTCTCAGATTATCCAAAAGCCATCAAAAGCCTAGGCGCTTGGGGGGGTGATTTTGTATTGGCTGCAGGAAATGAAATGGACCGAAGCTATTTTAGAAAAAAAGGATTTACTACTATTGTATCATACCGAGATATGATTCAATAAAAAAACCCGCTTATTCAGCGGGTTTTTTATTCTTTTAAAATATCATTTAGTAAAAATCGGCGCGGTTATCTTCGATGTCCGCTGCTTTTCTAAGGGCACTAAATACTTTAGTGTTTACTGTTGAAGCATTTATAGAAGCCTTTAATTGGTTTACATAAGAGGCATAGTTATCTAGGGCGGGTGCCTCACTTTTAGAAAGGACACGCACTACAAAAACTCCAGTTTCACCATCGATAATTGGAGTGGTTTCTCCAGCTGCTTTTCCAAAAGCCATTCCAACCACGTAAGGTTCTGTTCCTGCATCTGCAATCGTTGGCGTTGAACGCGTTAATGCACTCGCCGTTTTAACAGCTACGTTTTGGCTCGTTGCCATTTCCTGTAAAGTGCTACCTGTAATACTTTCACGAATTTTTTGTGCCTTTTTCTGCTTTCTTAAAATAGGAGTTACGGTAACAGAAGCTTCGGCAACACTCATTAAGGCTTTTTTGTCGCTTTTTCGAGTTAATTGCACTACTACATAAGCATCATTAATATTAAAACGCTTCACGTCTCCAACGCTACTTCCTTCTTCAAAGGCCCAATTAACGATAGTACGGTTATTACCAATTCCAGGAATATTAGAATCTAACTTCCCTATTTTATTTACTGGTTTTGGAGTTAATCCTTTTTCCTCGGCAGTTTTAGTGAAATCTGCATTACGAACCGCTTCTTCAAATTTAGCCGATTCGCTAAATACTTGTGTTAAGGTAGCTTCAGAAGGTTCAATCTCTTTAACCACAGTGGCTACCTTATAAGCATCTTTTTTGTTTTTTTGACCCTCTACTTCAATTAAGTGGTATCCAAACTGTGTTTCAACAACACCCATATCCCCTACATTCTTTTCAAAACAGAAATCACGGAACGGCCCCACCATAGTATTGTAAGCAAACCAATCGTAATGCCCTCCTTTTTCAATACTTCCTTGGTCTGAAGAATATTTCTTTACAAAATCTCCAAATTTAGACTTGTTCTTTTTTAGCTCCACTAAAAGGCTATCGGCAAGTGCCTTTGCTTGTTCTGGTGTACGTGTAATACTGTCGGTTCTACTTAAGCCTACAGGAATTAAAATATGTCTAGCCTCAACTGAATCTGGTAATTGAATGGTTTTAATTACTTTAGATAAGTTGAGTGTTTTATCTACATTAAAAGGACCATATACGGTTCCTATAGGAATATTTAACAGGGTGTCTTTTAAAGAAGGAGGTAAATCCTTTTTGAAGAACCATCTATCTACAAAAGCACTTTCAGATTCATTGTTAACAAATTGAATGGGGTCTTCTGAAGCTGCAAAATCTTCTTTTAATTTAGCCATTTCTCCTTTAGCAGCTTCGATATCTTCCATAGAAGGTTCTTCACTAAAAGAAATGTACTGAATGTCCACCATAGGCTCTACTTCATATTTCGATGGATTCTTACGCACATAGGCTTCAATTTCGGCATCGGTTACAGGAACATCTTCGTCTGCAATTTTAGTATAGGGTATTTGAACATATTCGATATTTATTTTATCATTTTCGAAATGATATTGTTGCTCCCCTTCAGCAATGGTAACCGCAAGTCCGCTGGTCACTAAATTAGCATAATTAGATTGCAAAATGTTTTCTCGTACTCCATTGATGTAGGCATCCCACTGACCTCTCGCAGTAGCGTCATTTTGAATACTAGCTACATACTCTATAACTCTTGCCTCGCTATAAATTCCATTTTCATCTTGAAAAGTAGGATTACCCGATAAACTTAAAGCAAGGGTCTCGTTTAATTGCTCTTCACTTACACCCAAACCTAACTCTTCGGCTTGTTGCTTGTATAAAATTCTTCTTAGCTCGGTTTCCCAAACAGTATTCATTGCCTGATACGGATTTGCATTAGGACCTAAGGATCTCTGGCGCTCCTCTACTTTCCCCATAAAGTCTTCTCTGGAGATTTCGGTTCCATTTACAGAAGCTACCACATTCTGAGTAGAAGCACTGCTACCTCCTTTGTTTATGATATCACTTAAAATGAATGCAAATAATGCTAATGCTATAATAAGAATAAGGAAAAATCCTCTTTTTCGAATACTATTTAATATTGCCATTTTTCTTGAAAATTAATAGGGGGCGAAAATACCATTTTCAAACGATTTATAAAAAATCTAGGGTAAAAAAAACAGGGAATTTTTTAAAATTAGTTTTGTGATAGCTTTTTTAACTCAACTAGCTCAATCTTAGTGCTTGATACTTCTAAAATTTTAAAAGAATATCCATCAATATCTACCGTTTCATTCTGTTCTGGAATTTCTTCGGTAAAGTTAACGATAAGCCCTCCTAAAGTTTCATAATTTTCGCCTTCGGGAAGATCAAATTTATATTCTTCATTTAGATAATCTACTTCTAGGCGTGCAGAAAATTTATAATGGTCTGGCCCTAGTTCTTCCTCCCTTAATTCTACAGAGTCGTGTTCGTCTTCAATTTCACCAAAGAGTTCTTCAATAATATCTTCGACGGTTATTAGACCTGCTGTCCCACCATACTCATCTATAACCACAGCAATACTTTTTCGCTTTCTTGTTAAGATATTAAGTACATCTTTTGCCCAAATAGTTTCAGGAACAAAAACCACGGGCATCAATACTTTTTTTATAGTTGAAGGGTTTTTAAACAGTTCAAAACTATGGACATACCCCATAATATCATCGATATTATCTTTATACACCAAGATTTTTGAAAGCCCTGTTTCTGTAAATATTTTACCCAATTCTTTGGGTGTTGTTTCGACGTCCACCGCAATAATTTCGGTACGTGGAATCATCACCTCTCTTGCTTTTACTTCGGAAAACTCTAAAGCATTCTGAAAGATTTGAATTTCGGTATCCAATTCATCTCGCTGTTCAAAACTTTCCATTTGTTCAGTAATATAATTACCCAATTCTACTTTACTGAAACTTAATTGTACAGCATCGCCTTCGGTTTTAAAAAACACTTTTAAGACCAAATCTGATATCCAAATAATGAATTCGGAAATTACCGAAAACAACACGTAAAATAGATAGCCAGGAAGTGCAAATATTTTTACCAATTGGTTAGCATATATCTGAAAAAACACCTTTGGAAGAAACTCTGCTGTTAGTAAAATAATAATGGTGGAGATAACTGTTTGCAACAACAAACCAGCTATTCCGTCTATGGGAATGGCACGCATTAAAACATCTCCCATAAAAAACCCATACACTACCAAGGCAATATTATTCCCCACCAGCATGGTGGCAATAAATTTTGAAGGACGTTTCGTAATCTTTTTTAAGATCGTAGCAAGAAAGTTATTTTGCTTTTTTTCAATTTCAATATGGATTTTATTGGCCGAAACATAGGCAATTTCCATTCCTGAAAAGAAAGCCGAAAAGAGTAAAGAAAGTACAATAATAAGTATGGAATAGTCCATTTATTGGTCTTGATTTCGTTTTTCTATGTTTTTTCTAAACTTACGTTTAAAGAAAAACATAAAAATAGCAACTACGCCAAAGAAAACAAAGATATAAGCACGTTCTCTATTTGTATCCCAATTGGTAATAACCAAATAGGCAGAAAATAATGCCATGGCAACGTATGCAAATTCGAAAAAGCGGTAAATTTTATTGCCCATTAGGAGTGTCGTTTTGTTTTTGATCTATTAGTTGAACACCATCGTTCTTTCGTGACAAAAATACGGTAAAATCTTCATTTGCATCAAATCGAGCTCCATCATTAAATGAACCATCGCTAAAAGTGATTCTATAGGGCTGGTCTGTAAATACCCATTTGTTGTTTTGATCCCAGTACAATTGTTGTGCATTCAATACATTACCATCGGCCGTGGTTAACACCACATTTTCTCTAAGGTCAACAATTCCTGTTTCATTAAAGCGTATGGCATAATCTGAAATAACAGTACTTTTTTTGTCTTTATCAAAAAAATGAACTTCAATGCCCTCAGGAAACTCTTGGTATGAAAATTCCAAATTTGAATAATCTAGAAGTTTCGGCGCCATTAAATTCGTTACAACCCTACCAGAGTCTGTGTAAAATAGATTTACACCTACTCCTTCTGATGAAGGCATACCATCCTTTAAATTTAGCTTTTGAACGTTTTGATAATTTCCTTCACATGCAAAAAGCGTGATGGTTATAAAAATAACTACCACGCTTTTAAAACTATAAAGGTTTTTATTCATGTTATAGATTAGGAACTCTCACGCTTCCACCAACCCAACAACTAAATGAAATTGTTTGTCCTGCTTTACCAGCGCTGAAAATATCACTTTTACTAGGTGCTCTTTGCATATAACTGCTGGCTGCATCTCTAGCAGTAGAAGCAATAGAACCGTCTACTCTAGCTGCCTTATTTGCCATTTCTGCTGCTTTCCAATTGATTGCTCTTTTTTCGAAGGGTGTATTTCCACAATCATTAGAACTTTGAGCATACATTTGAGCTATTTTTAAATAACATACTCCAAAAGATGGCTTTTGCTCAACTGATTTTAAATAATAGCTTCTTGCACTACTAAAGCTTCCTTTTTTACGATAATCTTCAGCTATGGTGTAAAGATATTTTGCTTTATCATTAGGATTTGTTTCCAACTCAACTGCTTGATCGTAGTACTTTCTTGCTTCGCTTCCTTTTCCATCCTTCTCTGCAAGTCTACCTAAATAGAAGGCAGATTTAGCTGAAGGATCCAACTTGTGTAACTGTTGTACCATTTGAAAAAATAGACCTGTTTCACAGTCTTTTGCATTTAGCTTTCCAGCGGCACTTCGTAACCAAGCTACATCATTTTTGCGAGCTTCAAAATTTCTCTCATATAAAGGAATAAGATTATCACAATCTGCAATAGAACCTAATTTAGCATCCACACTTCCTTTAATTTGACCGTAGTAGCCTACATTCTTTTCGTAAGCTTCAAGCTTATCTTGTTCTTTTTTAGTAAGAGTTGCACCATTTTCCTGCTTATCTAATAATTGAGTAAGCTTTTCTGCATAATTTCCTTCTTCTTTTTCAATCTTTTCTTGAATTACATCATAAAGATCAAAAACCTCCTGAATATCTTTTTGTCCATCATCAAATAAATCTTTTGCTAAAGAAAAATAAGTATAAATTCTTTTTGGGCTTGTAAAGTTTTCTTCGTCTCTTTTAAAGGCTTTATCAAAAGCCTTAAATTGCTCCATCTTTGTTCCTATACCATTATCGTAGCGTATTTGGGCAATATCTGACAAGATATCCCCTTCTTTACTTTTACTAGCATAATATTTTAAACGCAAATCGTATGCCTTTTCAAGATCGGTAATTTTGCCTTTATCTCCTTTCTCAATAAAATATTCGAACATCTTTACAGCGTATTGATAGGTAGCCAAGCTGTATTGAGGACAATCATTGATTACTTTTTCATAATGTGGTAGAGCCGCTTCATAATTTTTCGCTTTCGCAGGCTCAATAAATAATGATGCAGTAGTTACACAAGGATCCTGTGCTTGTACTTTTCCAAAAAAGGAGAAAGCCAATACTGCAAAAAATAAAGTAACTTTCGTTTTCATTTTGTTAGTGTTTATCGTATTAATCATAAAGTCTTTTTTCAAACCATTTGTCATTTAAGGAAAGGCTAATAAAGATATTAAAAAAAGATTCTTCTACCAGCCCATTGTTCTTTGTTCCTCTTTTCCCTAGTTCTAATCCAAGGTTAATATTGGAGAACGTTCTTCCCATTGGTAATCCCAGTCCAAAAGATATGCCAAACTCATTAATAGACTCACTATTAATATTAAGCCCAGTCTGCTCAAAACGGAATCCACCTCTATAAACAACTCTTTTCCAATAACTTGAAAAAGAATTGTATTCTGGAATATAAAAACCTCCTATTCTAAATTTAGAGGCATCTTCAAATATAACGTTTTCCAATTCAAAAGTCCTATTGGTAAGGTTACTCGTTTTTTGAGTTGAAAACTCTCCTCCTATAAACCAGTTTTTAGGCGCTCCAATTCCAGCACCCAACGTAATTTGGGATGGAAAGGTAAAATCTGTATCCTCAACCGTAATTTCCCGTAAATCAATATCTGCCGTATTTCCATTCCCCAGGACTAAAAAGGTCGAAAGCGTTCTTCCATTCTCCGATTTAAAATCTGTTTCTGGAGTATAGGTAAGGGAAGACATAAATTCCAATTTCTCAGAAACCTTTTTCTTATAAAGGGCCCCAAGATTAAAACTAAATCCTTTCAAATCTGATCGGTTTATTTCTTTGGTCCCTAATTGAATATCTTCTTGTGTAGAAAGTGTAGTATTTTCAATGTTTCCAAAGTCATAATTCGCTTCTAAACCAACACTTAACTCTGGTGTTATTTCATATCCTAAAGCAAAAAATGCTTTATTAAGCCCTCCCTCTCCAGAATATTGGGTTGTGGTAGGACCATTTGTGTTTTCCAATTTATATCCTGTAGAAGTATAGGGTATTAATCCAAAACTTGCTCCAAATTTCCCCATGGGGATACCAATGGCGAGATAATCTAAAGTAGTGGTAGTTGCTTTTTGGCTTTCCTCTGAAGTCGCAATGGTATTAACCCGATGACTTCCAGATATGGAATAATTTACTAAGCGTAAGCCAGCAATCCCTGCAGGATTTTGAATATTAATGTGGATGCTATCTGAGTAAACCCCAATACCACCCATGCTCCTATTTTCTACTGTACCCTTAAATTTTAAGTTTCCTATTCCAAAAAAGGAATAAGGAGACGTAGTCCCTTGCTGTGCTACAGAAAGGGTTGTAATTAAAAGAGCAATACCTATTAAAAAGTGCTTCAAAATGAGTCTTTATTAATTTCTAAAATGTGATTTAATCCTTCCAATAGAAAATTTGAGTTGGCAAAGATGTCATTTTTTATGCTATCTCGCAAAAAATGAGTGTCCCCTCCTGTTAAAATTGTTGTTAAATCTGAAAATTCTGTCTTATATGCCGAAATAAATCCCTCTATTTCACTCACAACGCCATTTACAACGCCCACATTCATAGAAGATTGCGTTGAGTTTCCAATTAATTTTTCAGGGTTCTTTTTCTCTAGTAAAGGTAGATTAGCTGTAAAGGTATTCATAGCCTTATATCTCATGGATATCCCAGGAGAAATGGCCCCGCCTAGATATTCATTCTTAGCGTTTAAAAAATCATAGGTAATACAACTACCTGCGTCAATTATTAATACATTTTTTTTTGGAAATTGAAACGCCGCCGCACTCACCAAAGCAATTCTATCTACCCCCAACGTTGTAGGAGTTTCATATTTATTGATAAAGGGAAGTGTAGAAGCATGAGAAAGTGTGTGCACTTTCATCTGTTTTGTTAATAGTGAAAGGTGTTTTTCAGAAAAATTTCCTACCGAAGAAACAATGGCATAATCCAAATTTGGAAACGCCTTTTGTAGCGATTTTAAGAACGTCGAAAAATCCTCCACAGATACTGTTTCTTTTTTAACTAGCTTCTCTTTCTCAAACACGGCTAGTTTTATAAAACTATTTCCAACATCTACTATTAAATTCATCTATTGGCTTTGATGTTGCTAAAAATACAATTTGTTCCCACGATACTTTGTTAAGAGGGTATTAAATTGCTAAAAAGCAAAAACCCAAGCAAAATTGCTCGGGTTTTTGTGGTACCTCCAGGAATCGAACCAGGGACACACGGATTTTCAGTCCGTTGCTCTACCAACTGAGCTAAGGTACCTGCTTAAAGCGGGTGCAAATATAAATTTATTTTAGCTTTCCCAAAACAAAAATATAAAATTATATAACCATATTTAGCTTTTCGATGTTCTTATTAAACTTTGAACCTCAGATTCAGAGAGTTTACAATTGGCTCCAGCCTTTGAAGCCACTAGTGCACCAACAGCACAAGCCCTTTCTAATGCCACTGAAGGATGGGTTTTATTTATAAAAATTTCCCCAACTAAAGTTGCCAAAAAAGAATCGCCGGCCCCTACTGTATCTTCAACACTTACTTTTACTCCTTTGTGCTCGCAAAATTCATTCTCTAAAAATAGAAAAGCACCCTTTTCTCCTTTGGTTACACAAATACCACTTAAATTCATTTTATGCATCAACCAAGAAGCCTTTTCTTCTAGACCAACCATAGGGCATTGAAACATGTTAGCTATTTCTTCTAGTTCCTCGTCATTTACCTTTACAAAATTCGATTTTTCTAAAAGAAGAATAAGAAGTTCTTCAGAATAAAAAGGAGGTCTTAAATTGACATCAAACACCGAAAAATTAGAAGTGTCTATTAATTTAAACAGTGACTCTCTGCTCGTGTTATTTCTACAAGCCAAGCTTCCAAATAAAAAAACTTTAGCATTTTTTACTAGCTCCTCTGTCACACTGTTATATTCAATGGCATCCCAAGCGACAGGCTGGGTAATAGAATAAGTTGCAGAGCCTTGATCGTTTAACGAAACTAAAACTTCTCCAGTTTGTAAGCTATCATCTATCTGAATTCCTTCGATAGGGAAATTTTCCCTTTTAAGATATTCTAAAGCGTTTTTACCATTATCATCATCACCTAATCTACTTATTATACCTACTAAATGCCCTTGACTATGTAATCGTAAAGCTACATTAAGAGGAGCGCCTCCAATCACTTTTTTATTCGGAAAAATATCCCAAAGTATTTCTCCAAAGCATACAATATCTGGATTACTCTTCATTAGGCACCAATTGTTTTTCTAAATCTTCTAAGGAAACTCCTTTGGTTTCTGGCATGACAAATAATACCCAAATAAATTGAAAAACCATCATGATAGCAAAGAAAAGGAACATACTTCCAGCTCCAATTTTTGCAATTAAAAGCGGCACAGATGAAGGAATTATAAAAGCCAATATCCAGTGTGTCGATGTGCCTATAGATTGTCCATAAGAACGCACGTGGTTTGGAAAAATTTCGGAAATATATACCCAAATTACTGCTCCTTGCCCTATGGCATGGGCTCCTATAAATACAAACAAGGAAATGGGAACAATCATTCCCGTCCATCCGTTAAAAAATGCCAACGCTACAAAAGTCAATGAGGCAATGTAACCAATGGAGCCAATAATCATAAGTTTTCTTCGCCCTAGTCTATCTATTAAATACATCCCTAATAGGGTAAAGATTAAATTGGCAACTCCTATACCAATGCTACCAAGCAATGCCGCTTGGTTGGCTAGACCCGCCTCTTCAAAAATTCGCTTGGAATAGTATAAAAAGGCATTAATACCCGAAAATTGATTAAAAAAGGCAATGGCAAAAGCCAATAAAATGATGCGTTTGTATTTTTTTTGAAAAACCGTCTCTTTACTATGACCGCTTTCTGCCTCCATGATTTTTGCAATGGCCACATTTGGGTCAATTTCTGGGTTAATTAAAGCAATCACTTTTAATGCCTCCTCCTTTCTATCCTTTATAAGTAACCAGCGAGGACTTTTAGGGACTCCCATTACCATGAGTGTATAGATCATGGCAGGGACAGCTTCAATGCCTATCATCCATCGCCAAGCGTTTTCAGAAACTACATAGGTACTAATTAAGTAATTGGAAACGAATGCGACTAGAATACCGAATACAATATTAAATTGATAAGACGCTACTAGTTTGCCCCGGTTTTTAGGCGAAGCAATTTCTGCAATATAGGCAGGTGCGGCTATAGTGGATGCCCCCACTCCTAATCCCCCTAAAAAACGAAAGAACGCAAACAGCCAAGGATCATTGGAAAGTCCCGACCCTAATGCAGAAACTGTGTAAAAAATACCAATCCAAATTAATGTGTTTTTACGACCCAATTTATTGGTTGGCAACCCACCAAAAAGAGCTCCAAAAATGGTTCCGAATAAGGCAGAGCCCACTACTATATATCCGTGAAAATTGTCATTGCTTCCAAATAGGGTATAATCTTTCCAAAGTTCCTGAAGCGTTTGTTCTGCTCCGCTTATCACAATAGTATCAAACCCAAAAAGAAATCCAGCTAAGGCCACTGTAATTGACCAAAAAAATATTTTAATTTTCATTCCAAATGGATTTTATATTGTTGATTACTAAATTCGAAATAACAGCGCCTTCTGAACCAGAAATGTCCAGCTTAGTATAGACTTGCTTTGGAAAAATTTGATTGGTAAAAACATTCTTTCCTTTATCGATGAATACTTCCACCGAAGATTGGTCTATTATAATTTTCACCTCAACTTCTTTCTCGATTGGCATATAGGGTTGTGACTGAATTTCTTTTCCAAAGGACTCTTCAAAATCTACTATACCAGAACCAGTCCTGTCGAATAAAATTTTATTTTCTTTTGGATTAAAGACTAAGGAAACTTTTTCAGAAAGACTGTTGCTCACTGAAACTGTAACTTTATCTTTCAAATTCATGGTGAAGGAAATTTCTTTATGATTTAAATTTTCAGCCTCCCATTCAAATGGCGCATCCAAAGTAATTGCATTAATTTCCTTCTCAAGTTTTTTGAGTTTATTGAAGTTAGCAATGGGATAGTTTTTTAAAAAGTATCCAGATTCATCCTTATCCAAAGTCAACTTTCTCGGAAGGGTCATAGCACTACGCCAAACCTCAGTAGGCGTATCGCGTGCATAATTCCAGTTACTCATCCATCCAATAAAAAGGCGATCCTTGTTGGGAACATTATTATAGGTAACCCCTGCATAGTTATCCATGCCGTAATCAAGCCATTTTATATCTTCATGATTTGTAGTAAAGTTGGTGCCATCAAACTCCCCCACAAAATATTGGGTGCCAGAACCACCGTTAGGAGCACCAGGGTTAATACTAATAAGCAAGACCCATTTTTCTTCCTCCGTTTCACCCACTTTTAGTTTAAATAAGTCTGGGCATTCCCAAACGCCTCCATGTGCTCCCTTGTCTTTTCCAAATTCACTCATCAATTCCCAATCTTTCAAATTAGATGATTTATAAAATTTTGCGTGATCACCTGCTACCAAAATCAACACCCACTGTGATGTGTCCTCATCCCAAAACACTTTAGGGTCTCTAAAATCTTTAATCCCGTCATTTCCAATAACAGGATTTCCTTCATATTTTGTCCAAGTATTTCCGTTATCAAGGCTATAAGCTATTCCCTGTGTTTGAAAATCTTTACGCCCTGCCTTTTCCCCTTCCATTAAATGGTATGTGAAAATGGCCACTAAAGGAGGGTTTTCTTTGGTTCCAAAACCTGAAGAATTATTTGAATCCACAACTGCACTTCCCGAGAATATAAGTCCCAATTCGTCCGGATATAGAGCAATAGGTTTGTGATCCCAATGAATCATGTCTTTACTAGTTGCATGTCCCCAATGCATAGGACCCCATACAATGTCATCTGGATAATATTGGTAAAAAAGATGGTATACGCCATCATTATAAACCAACCCATTAGGATCGTTCATCCATTTTTCTTGGGGCGTAAAATGAAATTGTGGTCTAAAGGGTTCTGAATAGCTATTTTCTGAAATTGTTTCAACAGGAATAGCTTCGGTTGTTTTGTTTGTGTCTTTACAAGAAAGAAAAATTACTGAGAAAATTAAGAGGAAGTATTTAGTCATCTTGAGAAATAAATTTTTGTTAAATATAATTTATTTCAGCAACTAATGAGATGAGCTTATGAAAGTGTTGATTTACTTTGTGGAATTCCTCTTTATAACATAGGTATCCAAAACCACCGTTTTAGGTTCGAATGGGACGCCTTTCTTCTTTGCTTTCATTTCTTGATAAAGCAATTTGAAACTTTTTTTACCCATCTCAAAACCAGGTTGGTCCACCGTACTTAAAGAAGGGGTAATCGCTTGTGATAAAAACCAATTGCTAAATCCCATAATGGAAATATCGTCTGGAACTTTAATACCTTTTTCATTAAATACAGCAATGGCTCCAGTAGCGGCCATATCTGTGATGGCAAAAATTCCATCCACATCTTTTTTGTCTTTTAATAATTGAAGTGCTGCCCTCCTTCCATCTTCATAATCTACGTTCTCACAAAGATATACCAATGACGAATCGTATGGAAGCCCATGGTCTTCTAGTGCTTTTTTGTATCCTAAAAATCGATCAATTGAATTTTGAGGCTGTAGGGCGCCTCTAAAATGAGCTATCTTTTTACAACCAGAATCGATTAAATGTTTTGTAGCCTCATAGGCAGCCTTGCGATCATTAATAATAATTTTCGAGCAATTAACCATTTTTGAAATCTTATCGAACATTACCAAAGGAATATCATGACTCTGCAATTCCTTTAAGTGAGCAATGTCAATACTTTTATTTGCTAATGACATCATAACGCCATCTACTCTTTTTCGAATAAGAAGATCAATTTGTTTTTTTTCTAGTTTGTAAGATTCGTTGGATTGAAGAATTATAACAAGGTATCCTTTTTTTTCGGCTTGCTCGATGATACCGTTTACAACGCTAGAAAAAAAGTGATGGACCACTTCAGGAATAATAAGCCCTACTGTTTTAGATTCCTTCGTTCTTAAATTAACAGCAAAAACATTAGGCTTGTAATTTAGCCTTTTAGCTTCTTCTTTTACACGTTCCTTTGTGCTTTTACTCACGTCTGGATAGTTTTTTAAAGCTTTTGAAACCGTGGTAATTGAAATGCCCAGATTTTCGGCAATTTGTTTTAAGGTTACCTCTCTCATTAAGAATTTATTGTGTTATTAGCAAACGCTGAAATATCAAAAGTATCCAAAATTAATCTTTTATTGACAATAAAATTTTTACGAAATAAAAAATCGAAAACGTTTTCGCCTATTAAAATGGTCATTTTGTTGGGAATTTTTTAACAAATCAAAAAAAATAAGTGAAATTAGCCCAACGAAAATTTTACAATTTAATAAGGTTTTCATAATTAAAGTCAAGTATTTGTTTGTTAAACCAGCTTGCCTTATTCGCAAAATAGGTTGACATTTTGTAAGAGCCAATTGAGTAAAAGTAAGCGAAATATTTTGCTCAATTGCATCAAAGGTAAGTAGGATTATTTTAAATCAATCCCCTTTATAACAACAAAGCTTAATAGAGACATTAAGTTTTGAAGGGTGCGAAATTGGAATTAGCTATTTTTAAAGGGGATTGATTTATTTTTTAAAGATGTGTAAAAAACAATTAAATTTAGTTTTCTATGATGAAGGGTAACTCCTGTAATCTTGGAAAATTATTGTATATTTCATAATTATTTATTAACACTAAAATTAACTTTTAAACCTAAAATTATATGAAAAACAAACTACTAACTAAACTTTTGTTGCTCCCATTATTTATACTAATGGGTAGTTCCGCATTAGCGCAAATTACTGTTGGTGGAAATGTATCTGATGCTAACGGACCTGTTCCTGGAGTAAACGTAATTGTTAAAGGAACATCTAACGGAGCACAATCAGACTTTGATGGTAACTATTCTCTTGATAATGTTGCCACTGATGCTGTGCTAGTTTTTAGCTATATTGGATACACCACTCAAGAGGTTTCAGTTAACGGAAAATCAACTGTTAATGTATTTTTACAGGAAGATGTTGAGTCACTTGCCGAAGTTGTAGTAATTGGTTACGGTACAACTACTGTAAGAGATGCTACTGGTTCTGTTACGGCTGTAACTTCTGAGGATTTTAACCAAGGGGTTATTACATCGCCAGAACAATTAATACAAGGTAAGACTGCTGGGGTACAAATTTCACAAAGTAGTGGTGAACCTGGAGCGGGAATTGACATCCGTATTCGAGGAGCTAACTCTGTTAGATCTAACAACAATCCATTATTTGTTGTAGATGGTATTCCATTATCTGGTGGAAACACATCTGCAGAAGGAGCAAATATTGGGGTTGGAACTACAGCCTCTAAAAACCCTTTAAGTTTCCTTAACCCAAATGACATTGAGAGCATAAGTATTCTAAAAGATGCTTCTGCAACGGCTATTTATGGTTCTAGAGGTGCAAATGGGGTTGTGTTTATTACCACAAAATCTGGTAAAGGTGCACGTGGAAGCTCTTGGGACTTTTCATCCAATTTAAGTATTTCATCTGTTCCAAATAAGTATGACTTACTTTCGGGAGATGAATTCCTAGAACAAACCGAGCTTGCTGGGTTTAATGTTGCAGAAAAAGATTTTGGTTCAAATACAGATTGGCAAGATTATATCTTCAGAACTTCTGCCTCAACTAACAATGACTTATCATATTCGAACAACTATGGTACTGGTAACTTAAGAGCTACCTTTGGATATGGTAAAACATTTGGAGTTGTTGAGAATAGTGATTTAGAAAGAATTACTGGTCGTTTAAATATGAATCACAGATTATTAAACAATAAACTTAAATTAGGTTTACAATCTTCAATTTCTCGTGTTAATGACGAAACTGCTCCACTTGGTGGAAGTGCAGGATTTAGAGGAGATTTAATCGGTGCTGCTTATTCAGCCAACCCAACTTGGCCAACAAATCCTGATTTTGATGGAACTGGAGGTCTTTTAAGTCCAGCAACGGCTTTAGCTTACACTCAGAATATTTCTAACACGAACCGTGCTTTAGTAAATTTCTCTGCAGAATATGCTATTATCCCAGAACTTTCGGCTAAAATTAACTTAGGTTATGATACTTCTGAATCAACAAGAACAGCGGTTGCATCTGGAAGAGCAAGAAATTTTGACCAAGGAGCTTTTGGTAATGGTATTGGTGCTATCAATGACCTTAATACCGAAAGTAAACTTCTTGAAGCAACGCTTAACTATAAGAAAGATTTCTCGAATTCATCTTTAGATATTCTTGTAGGTTACTCATTCCAAGATTTCCAAAGAGATGGAAGAAATATTAGTGGTTGGGGATTCTATACAGATGATATGAATGAAATGGGAGAAGACCTTGAAAATACTGCGAATAGAATTGAAGATAATATCACAGGAGATTATCAACAATACGGATTTGCAGGTAATATCGCTGATGGTATATTTGTAAACAGATTATTCCCAGAGCCATCTACAGATTTTATCGTAGGTCTTGGTAATTTAGGAGTTAAGTCATTATTTGTTGACACTTTTGATAATACGGATGAAATTCAATCGTATTTTGGTAGAATTAACTATTCAATCGCCGATAAATATTTATTTACAGGAACAGTTAGAGCGGATGGTTCATCTAGATTTGGAGAGGATAACCAATATGGTATCTTCCCTTCTGGAGCGTTTGCTTGGAAAATCAATAATGAAGATTTTGTAGGAGATTCCGTTTCTACATTAAAACTTCGTTTAGGATATGGTATTACTGGTAACCAAGAAGGTCTAGGCTACGGAAACTTTACCCAAAGACAACGTTATGCTGGAGGAGATGTTATAGGTGATGGTGGTGAAATCAACATTCCTGGTATTGTGGATGTGTCATTCCCTAATCCTGAATTAAAATGGGAAGAAACAACTCAATACGGTGTAGGTCTAGACTTTGGATTTAACGATGACAGATTTACAGGAACAGTTGATGTGTATAGAAAAGAGACCACAGACTTGCTATTTAATGTATTAGCAGCTCAGCCATCTGTACAACCATTCTTATTCTTAAACTTACCTGATTCAAAAGTTGTAAACGAAGGAATTGAATTCTCTCTTGCTTATGATATTATTGACGGGGAGGATATTTCTTGGAATGCTGGATTTAATGTGGCTTACAACAAGAACATGGTGGAAGAATTACAAGGAGAATTTAATGCAGGTACTATCCGTGGACAAGGATTGTCTTTAGCATTTGCTCAAAAGCTTCAAGCTGGACAACCTTTATTCTCTTATTTTTTAAGAGAGTTTGAAGGATTTGATCCTGCAACTGGACAACCAATCCAAACAGACGTTCAAGAGTTTGTGGATAAAAGTGCTTTACCAGATTTAACCGGAGGATTTTCTACATCTTTCTCTTATAAAAACTGGACGGCTTCTACTTACTTTGCAGGACAATTTGGACACTACATCTATAATAACACAGCAAACGCTTTCTTTACAGCTGGTGCTTTTAGAGGAGGTAGAAATGTACCTTTAGATGTATTAACGACTGGAGAATCTTTTGATGCAGCAGCAGATGTTTCTACAAGATTCTTAGAGAGCGGAGACTTTATACGTATGCAAAATGCTACTGTTAGCTATGCTTGGCCATTAAAAGAAGATGCTTTCTTCTCAAACCTAGTTTTATCAGTAACAGGTCAAAACCTATTTGTAATTACAGATTACACAGGTCTTGATCCAGAAGTAAGTTCATCACCTGCAGGTGGAGATCTACTTAACGGATTACCTGTTTTTGGTATTGATTATGCATCCTTCCCAAGACCAAGAACTTTCACATTAGGATTTAATGCTAAATTTTAAAAAAATGAATATGAAAAAAAGATTTTATAACTACTTAAAACCAATTTTTACAATTGCGTTTTTATCTATAATTACTGTATCATGTACAGACCTAGCAATTGAAGAATCCGATTCAATTATTGCCGAAGGATCTGTAGTATTTGAAGGAGTGGCAGATGTAGATGCATCTATAACAAACCTTTATAATGATACGTATGGACAACTAGGAGATCAGGCAAACTTCTTTGCTTTGAACGAAGTTTCTACAGATGAAACTCTAGTACCAACAAGGGGAACCGACTGGGGAGATAATGGTATTTGGAGAACGCTTCACTCGCATACTTGGAGTGCTACTCACCAATATATCCTTTCCACTTGGAATAACTTAAACCAAAATGTTTTGAGAGCATCTCAAATCATTGACCCTTTAAGTGGTCCAACTGCAGCCCAAGAAGCTGATGCTCGTTTTTTAAGAGCATTTAGTATGTACTTTGTATTGGATATGTGGGGTGTTGCTCCATATAGAAACCCAACAGACGGAGCCGACGTAAATCCATCGGTTTTATCGGCTCAGGAGGCTTATGATTTTATTGTTAACGATCTAGAAACTGCTATTCCTAATTTACCTGCGAATGGCCCTAGTGAAAGTAACAATAGAGCTACAAAGGCAGCAGCTAACTTTCTTTTAGCAAAAGTTATTTTGAATTCTGAAAGATATACTGGCAGCGCGCCTAACTATCAAAGAGTAGTGGACCTTGTTGACGCAATCGCTGCAGATGGTTATGCATTACAAGCAGGTTATTTCGATTTATTTGAGCAAACTCTTGATAACGAAACTATTTGGTTCGCAAATACAGGTGTTGGAAATAGAATATGGAATGGATTACACTATAACCAAAACTCTCCAGATAACACTGGGGGTGGATGGAATGGTTTCTCAACTTTGGCTGAATTTTACGATAGCTTTGAAGGTGATCCAAACAGTAACAATGTTGGTGATGGACAAGAAGAAAGAAGAGGATGGGTGCCAGATGCATCTAACGCTAATTCTGACAACTTAGGTATTGGATACGGATTCCTAATTGGACAACAGTACAATGAGGATGGTTCTATGCTTAATGATAGAACTGGTGAACCACTTGTTTTCACTAAAGAATTGCCAGGACTTTCTGGAAATGGTGAAAACACAGGTGTTCGTATTATTAAGTATCACCCAGGTGGTGAAGGCGGTTCTTTTAGAGGACACGAAATCGTATTCCGTTATGCAGATGCTCATTTAATGAAAGCTGAAGCTATGATGAGAATGGGAGGAAGCGCAACTACTTTAGTTAACGAACTAAGAACTCTTAGAGGAGCAACTCCACTAGGAAGTGTATCTGAAGCAGATATGCTTGCTGAAAGAGGGCGTGAACTTTACGTAGAATTCTGGAGAAGAAACGATATGTTACGTTTTGGACAGTTTACTAGAAACTGGGAATTTAAGAATGAGGCTTCTGTTGGAGATCCAACTTGGAACCTTTATCCTATTCCAGTTAACGCATTACTTTCTAACCCTAACTTGGTTCAGAATCCTGGTTACTAATTTTAACCAGAAACAAACTATAAAAGGTCGCCATTTAGGCGACCTTTTTGTTTAAAGCACTTCCTTAATTTTTCATTAATCTTTTTAATGTTCAATTAATTTAATGATGTTATTCTAAACCATAAATTAGCTTGCTAATTTAACTGCGCAAAATACCTCTCAAAATTTAGGCATGGCCACTCAAAAAATTCTGCTTTTTATTTTACTATTTGTCGTATTCGGGTGTTCAAAAAAAGAAAACACACTCTTTGTGTCACTTTCACCTAGGGAAACTGGAATTGATTTTGAGAACAAGATTAAATCTTCAGTAGAACTCAATATTCTCAATTATATCTATTACTATAATGGTGCTGGTGTTGCTTCGGCAGATTTTAATAATGATGGTTTTATAGACCTATATTTTACGGCAAATCAATCTGAGGACAAATTATTCCTTAACAAGGGTGATTTTCAATTCGAGGATATTTCAAAAAAAGCCGGCATTAATAATTCCGATGGATGGACAAATGGCGTGACCATTGTAGACATTAATCATGACGGTTGGATGGACATCTATATTTGCAAAACGGGAGACTATCTCAATATAAAAGGTCATAATCTATTGTATGTTAACCAAGGAGTTTCAAATAATGGATATCCAACTTTTAAAGAAGAAGCAAAAGCATACGGATTGGATTTTATTGGGTTTTCTACCCAAGCTAGTTTTTTTGATTTCGATCTAGACGGAGATTTAGATATGTATCTCTTAAACCATAGCACCAACCCCAATCAAAACTATGGAAAGGGAACCACGAGAAAAATTCCGAATAAAGAATCAGGCGACAAACTTTTTGAAAACAAAGACGGTTTATTTGAAGATGTTTCGGAAGTCTCAGGAATATTTCAAAGCAAATTTAGCTATGGCCTTGGTGTTTCAATAAGTGATGTAAATAATGATGGCTTTCCAGATATCTACATTAGCAACGATTTTTTTGAAAATGATTATCTCTACATCAATCAAGGTAACAAAAGTTTTAAAGAGGTCATTCATTCAGAAAATTCTCCGATAGGCCACACCACGCATTATTCTATGGGAAATGACATTGCCGATATTAATAATGACGGTTTTACCGATATTATTTCGGTAGATATGCTTCCCGAAGAATTAAAAACCTATAAAACTTCGGGTACCGAATTTAATTATCAAAATTATTCCAACTATATTAAAAATGGTTATGCCTATCAATTTATGCAAAATACACTGCAACTTAATAATGGCAATGGTAGTTTTAGTGAAACGGGATATATAAGTGGTATTGCTGCCACCGAATGGTCTTGGAGCCCTTTAATAGCAGATTTTGACAACGACGGACTTAATGATATATACATCACCAACGGAATATTAGGAGCTACAAATGATATGGATTTTATCAACTTTATTGCCAATGATAATATCCAAAAGTCTTTAGGAAAGAATATGACCCAAAAGGAAATGGAATTCATTAAAAAAATTCCTGAAAAGAAAACTGTCAATTATTTTTTCCGAAATACAAAAAACAATCAATTTGAAGATGTCACTGAAACATGGTCTTCAAAAACTCCTTCTTTTAGTAATGGGGCTTGTTATGCAGACCTAGACAATGACGGTGATCTGGACCTCATTGTAAACAATGTAAATGCACCTGCCTCTATTTTAGAAAACAAACAAAACGAATTCCATCCAAAAAGAAATTATCTTAAGGTTACTTTTGAAGGAAACTCACAAAACCGATTTGGAATTGGTGCTAAGGTTATTTTGTACAGAGGAAATCAAAGAATCCTAAAAGAGAACTATTCCACAAGAGGCTATCTTTCGGCAGTAGCTCCAGAACTACATTTTGGATTGGATACCCTTCAAAAAATAGATTCCATTCACGTAGTTTGGGCAAATAAGTCATTTGAAAGTATTAAAAATGTTAATCTTAATCAAACACTAAGAGTTCTGCAGCAAAATGCGAAAGGAGATTATTACAGAACATTCAAATCTCAATCAAACGCACTGTTAACTCAAGTTGATACCCCTCTGTCCTATTCGCATAAAGAAAACACCAATATTGAATTTAACCGTGATCCACTCATTCCTTTTTCAACTGCTAATGAAGGTCCAGAGGTTTCTGTTGCAGATATTAACAATGATGGTTTTGAGGATATCTTTTTAAGTGGTGCCAAAGGGCAGGAATCACACCTATATCTCCAGAATAAGGAAGGAAATTTTGAAATGCAACAAAAGGAATTATTTCAAGAGGATGTTTTAAACGAAGATGTTTCACATGTTTTCTTTGACGCCAATAACGACGGCTATAAAGATTTACTTGTAGTAAGTGGCGGCAATGAATTTAAAGAAGGGGAAGCGCTTTCGCCAAGATTATATAGAAATGAAAAAGGCGTTTTTAGAAAGGACACGACTCAGTTTGACAATGTATCTATAAATGCTTCAAAGGTCACTGCTATCGATTTTGACAATGACTCCTTTTTAGATGTGTGCATTACTTCAAATATGGTTCCCCAAAAATTTGGATACACCCCTAAACAGTATTTATTCAAAAATGATACAGAAGGTAATTTCATCGATGTTACCGAACTATACGGTAACGAATTCATGAACATTGGAAATTGCAACGATATTTTTTGGGTAGATCTTAACGACGATACTTTTAAAGATGCCATTATGGTGGGTGATTGGATGCCTATATCCATTTTTATAAATGACGGAAAGAAATTAACACTTCAAAAAAATAATGGCTTGGATACCACCAACGGATTTTGGAACACAGTAAAAGCGGCCGATTTTGACAATGACGGTGATATTGACTTGGTCGCAGGAAATTGGGGACTTAATTCCCGTTTAAAGGCTTCCCAAAAAGAGCCAATTACCCTTTATAAAACAGATTTTGACAACAATGGTTCTGAAGAAACAGTGGTCACCTATTTTTATAAAGGAACTGAAACCACAGTAGCCTCAAAGGAGGAATTGGTCAAACAAATGCCTTTTCTGAACAAACAATACTTATCGTTTAATGACTTTGCGAATGCGACTGTGAAAGAAGTTTTTTCAGAAGAAAAACTAAACAATGCTCTTCAAAAAAAGGTGTATGAATTGGCATCCTGTTATTTTGAAAATACTGGAAATAATACCTTCAAAAAACATACTCTTTCTTTTGGCGCGCAAGTCTCATCGGTGAATGATATTTGGTTGGAAGATGTTAATAATGACGGAAATTTAGACCTCCTATTAGTAGGCAATAATTTTGAAATTAGCACACAATTAAGCAGATTAGATGCTTCTAGAGGTGTCTTATTAATTAATGACGGAAAAGCTAATTTTACCGAAAAGAAAGATGAAAAATTTATGTTGTCAGGTGCATGCCGTAGCATCGAGAAGCTAACCATCAAAAGCGAGACGTATTTAATTATCACTCGAAATAATAATACTCCAATACTTTTAAAAAAAAATTAATTGAATATCCATATGCAATTTTCAAAAACAATCATATTTGCCTTAGCTCTAATGGCCATAAGTTGTAATACCAACAATGACGAAAAGACTAGTAAAGAAGAGACCACGCCACTCTTTTCATTAGTGGCTTCATCACAATCTAACATTACGTTTACCAACAAGGTTGTAAACCAAAAAGACTTCAATATTTTTAAATATAGAAATTTCTACAACGGTGGTGGCGTTGCTATTGGAGATATCAATAACGATGGTCTGTCTGATATTTTCCTTACCGCCAATATGGAAGAAAATAAATTATACCTCAACAAAGGCAATATGGTTTTTGAGGATATTACTGAAAAAGCTGGAGTAGCAGGAAACAAGCCTTGGTCAACAGGGGTGGTTATGGTAGACATTAATGCCGATGGCCTATTGGATATTTATGTGAGCAATGCTGGAAATATGGAAGGGGAAAATCATAATAACGATTTGTACATCAACAATGGAGACCTCACTTTTACTGAAATGGCCAAGGAATACAATCTTGCCGAAACCGGTTTTACCACCCATGCTTCTTTCTTTGACTATGACCTTGATGGTGACCTAGATGCCTATATTTTGAATAACAGTAATATTCCTGTAAGTAGCTTAGGTTTTGCCCATCAGCGAGATGTAAGAGCTCAAGATTGGAACGTCCCTAAAATGTTTCGAGGTGTGGGAGACATGCTTCTTAGAAATGATAATGGAAGATTCGTTGAAGTGAGTGAAGCAGCAGGTATCTACGGAAGTTTAATTGGGTTTGGATTGGGTGTTATGGTGAGTGATGTAAATAACGACTTATACCCAGATATTTATGTGTCCAACGATTTTTACGAGCGAGATTATTTATACATCAATAATCAAGATGGAACCTTTACAGAAGATATCGAAAATTGGATGTCGCATCTTTGTTTATCAGCTATGGGTGTTGATATGGCAGATATAAACAATGACGGAAATGCCGATATTTTTATCACGGATATGCTTCCCGAAGGTGACGAACGGGTAAAATCTGTGATGGAATTTGAAGGCTATAATGTTTTTAAACTGAAGCAAGGCAAAGATTTTTATCAGCAGTACATTCAAAACACACTGCAATTGAATAATGGAAACGGAAGCTATTCTGAAATTGCCTATTTCAGTGGTGTATCGGCCACCGACTGGAGTTGGTCTGGATTGTTATTCGATATGGATAACGACGGATTTCGAGATATTTTTGTGACAAACGGAATCAATCACGACCTCACCGATCTCGATTTTGTCGACTTTTTTGCCAATGAAATTATTCAGGATATGGCCCTCACAGGAAGGAAGGAAGCCATTGACTCCATCATTAATAAAATGCCCGTTGTCCCTATTCCAAACTACGCTTATAAAAACAATAAGGATTTAACATTTAGCAATGAAGCAGAAGCGTGGGGACTAGGTGTGCCAAGTATGTCTAATGGTGCCGCCTATGGCGATTTGGATAATGACGGAGATCTAGACTTAGTCGTGAATAATGTAAATATGCAAACGTTTTTATATGAAAACAATTCAGAGAAGGTTTCCAATTACAATCACATCACCTTAAAGTTTGAAGGTCCACAAAAAAACCCGTTTGCCGTGGGTACTACTGTTAAAATGTACTATGAAGGTAATGTTGTTCTGCAAGAATTAATCCCTTCGCGGGGATTTCAATCTTCTATGGACTACCCAATGACTATTGGATTAGGAAATGCCAAAAAAATTGATTCCATTCGGGTAATTTGGCCAGACCACACCACCTCAAAAATGGAGCAAATTGATGCTAATCAAGTGATAACGTTTAAACATAAAGAGAATGGTGGCGTGTTTAAAATTCCGAAAAAAGAAACTCAAAAAACACTTCTAAAAGAAATTCCAAATACGCTATTGACAAAACACCATGAGAACGAATACAACGATTTTGATTATGAAGGTCTTATTTACAAAAAAATATCCCAAGAAGGCCCTAGTTTAGCAACAGGAGACATTAATGGTGATGGCAATGAAGATGTGTATATAGGAGGTGCAAAAGATCAAGCAGGTACTTTTTTTATACATCATGGAAACGGAGATTTAAAACCGAAAAAAAGTACTGCCCTTGAAATAGATCGTGCTTTTGAAGATACTGTAGCCTCATTTTTTGATGCCGATGGGGATGGCGATTTGGATTTAATGGTAGGCTCCGGTGGAAATCAAGTTAATGAATCGCAACGCGAGAGTATCCGTTTATATTTAAATGATGGCAAAGGTAACTTCACCAAAGGAAGCCTTCCTCAAATTTCGAGTATAAATAATATCTCCGTTATTGCTGCAAACGATTACGATAATGATGGCGATATAGATGTATTTGTGGGATCACGAAGTATTGTTGGGGTGTATGGAATGGACCCCAGCCATATTTTATTACGTAATGAAGGAAATGGCATTTTTAAAAATACTGCGCCAGATATAACGAAAGAGCTAAAACTAAGTGGAATGATTACCGATGCCAAATGGGTGGATATTGACGGCAATTCTCAAAAGGAATTAATTACCGTTTCAGATTGGGGTGCCCCTATGGTATATAAAAATATAAATGGGGTTTTAAAGAAACAACCTTCCACAATGGACAATCTTCAAGGATGGTGGAATATCATTCAGCCTGTAGATATTGACGGCGATGGGGACGAAGACTTTATTTTAGGGAACCAAGGGAAAAATCTTCATTATACTCCTTCTTCAGAAAATATAATGAAACTCTGGGTGAACGACTTTGATAATAACGGAACTTTTGAACAAATTGTTACCCAAACCATTAACGGAAAAGACATGCCCGTCCATCAAAAAAGAGAATTAACCACGCAAATGGTGGCACTTAAAAAGCAAAATTTAAAGGCTTCTGAATATGCAAAAAAATCCATTCAAGAATTATTTCCGGAAGCCGTATTAAAGAAAACCACCGTAAAACAAGTAACTACTTCCGAAACCATGATAGTCATTAATAATGGTGATGGAACGTTTACTACCAAACCGCTCCCTGCACGATCCCAACTATCTTGCGTATGCGGAATTGCCTGTGCCGATGTCAACAAAGACGGAAAAACGGATATTATTATGGGCGGTAATAATTTTGAATTTAAACCACAATTTTCTCGTCTAGATGCAGATTATGGCAGTGTACTTTTGAATCAAGGTAACTTAGATTTCGAATGGCAAAATTATAATGAAAGCGGATTCTTTATAAAGGAAGAAGTGAAACATATTCAGCCCATAAAAGATAAAAATGGCAATTTATTTTTTGTAGTCGCGATTAATAATGAAAAACCTCGAGTATTTGCAATTAATTAAAACATACGGGATCCTTACTATTTTTCTACTCTTATTGGCGAGTTGTCAAAAAGAGGAGCAAACGCTATTTGCATTATTATCTCCCTCAAAATCGGGAGTAACTTTTCAGAATACCATAACTGAAACCGACTCCCTTAACATTCTTGATTACCTCTATTTCTATAATGGAGGCGGCGTTGCTATGGGTGACATTAATAATGATGGTTTACCCGATTTATATTTCTCGTCCAACCAAGAAAAAAATAAACTCTACCTCAACAAAGGTAACCTGCAGTTTGAAGACATTACTTCTTTAGCTGGAGTTGAAGGAAATAGCACTTGGAATACAGGAACCATCATGGTTGATGTAAATGGTGATGGATGGCTCGATATTTATGTGTTAGCCGTGGTTGGAATTAATAGTTTTGAAGGCCATAATGAATTGTTTATCAATAATAAAGACAATACTTTTTCTGAAGAATCGAAGGCATACGGGCTCGATTTCCAATGCTACGGAACTTCCGCTGCCTTTTTGGATTATGATTTGGATGGCGATATGGACCTCTATATTTTGAACCACGCTGTACATACCGAAGAATCCTTCGGAAGAGCTCAAATTCGTAACATACGAAACGAAAAAACAGGCGATAAATTCCTTCGAAACGATGGCAACACTTTTACCGATGTAAGCGAAGAAGCAGGAATTTTTGGGGGCATAAATGGTTATGGTTTAGGAATTTCTGTAGCCGACTTTAACCAAGACGGGTATCCAGATATTTATGTGGGAAATGATTTTCACGAGGACGATTATTTCTATTTAAATAATGGGGATGGCACCTTTACTGAAAGTCTTCGGAAGTATTTTGGACACACCAGTCGCTTCTCCATGGGGAATGACGTAGCAGACATCAATAATGACGGTTGGCCAGATTTATTAACGCTGGATATGTTACCAGAAGATGATAGTGTTATTAAATCCTCTGAAGGAGATGATATGTACCAAACCCTTAAAATGCGTACTCAGCAATACGGATATCACTATCAGTATACCCGAAATATGCTTTTTGTTAGTCAGCCAGAGGCTCCTTATTTAGAAACTGCCTTGTTAAGCAATGTGGCCGCTACCGATTGGAGTTGGAGTGCACTATTTGGCGATTATGACCAAGACGGAAAACAGGATTTGTTTATCTCCAATGGTATTCCAAAACGACCTAATAACTTAGATTTTATACGCTATATCTCTAATGAAGAGATACATAATAAACTAAATAATTCCCGCCTAGTCGATCAAAAAGCTTTAGAATTAATGCCTTCTGGAAAAGTATCTAATTACTTTTTTAAAGGAGAAAATGCCTTACAATTTAAAGATGTATCCAAAGATTGGGGAGCTGGGCTTCCTTCCATTTCTGGCGCAAGTGCTGTGGGCGATTTGGATAATGATGGCGATTTAGATATCGTTTCGAACAATAGTAATGAACCCGCAAGTATCTATATTAACAACACCAATGGAAAAAATTCCTATTTGAAACTTCAATTTCAATATCAAGATAAAAACCCACAAGGCTTCGGAACTAAGGCAATAGCTTACAACAATGGTATATTGCAATATAAAGAATTAAATACCACTCGCGGATTTCAAGCCTCTTCTCAACCCATAATTCATTTTGGATTTGGGACTGAAAAGACCATTGATTCGTTAAAGATAATTTGGCCTAATAAAACACAGCTGGTTCTTAAAAATGTTGCCGTTAATCAGTTGTTAACTATCAAGCCAGAAAATACAGTTCCCTATTCTTACCAGCGAAAAGAAAGGAAGAAACTCTTTTCAAAAGTAGAAGGAAATTTAGGGATTCATTACACCCACAAAGAGGACAATCACACCGATTTCAACTACCAGAAACTTATTCCTTATGAAGTTTCAGATAGAGGACCCGCAGTGGCGATAGGCGATATGAACCGTGACGGGAAAGAAGATATTTTCTTGGGAGGAGCTAGAAATCAGAAGGCTGAAGTGTATCTCCAAAAAGAAAATGGTTTTGTACTCGAAAAGTTTCCAGCTATAGAAAATGATTCAATTTATGAGGATGTTTCGGCTGGCTATTTTGGATATGAAGATAAGGATGATTTTGTATTGCCTATAGTTAGAGGAGGTAATGCCGTGAGTCCTTCAATAAAAGTTTTTGAAAATAAGACATTTACTTATTTTGAAGGTGAATATTTAAATCTACCATTAGATAATTCACTTGTAAACACTTCGACCGTTAAAATGAGCTTTCTTGAAAATCATAGAAACCTTCATTTTTTTATTGGGAATCATTCCGTTCCATTAGATTTTGGAAATATCCCATCATCCAGAATCAATGAAACGAACTTCCCAAAAGAGCTTGAAAAAATAGGCATGGTCACCGATGCCCTTTGGGACGATTTTAATGGTGACGGAAAAACCGATTTAATTGTCATTGGCGAATGGATGCCCCCTCGTTTTTATGAATTGAAAAACAACACTTGGGAAGAAAGCTTTCCCTTAAAAGAAAAATTGAATGGCCTTTGGCAAACAATGATTCCATTTGACATGGATGGCGATGGAGACCAAGATTATCTTTTAGGAAATTGGGGATTGAACAGTAAGTTTAAAGCCTCCTCAACATTTCCGATGAAAATGTACTACGCCGATTTTGATGATAATGGAAGTACCGAAACGGTGGTGGCTATTGAAAAGAATGGAAAATACTATCCGCTTTTAGGATTAGATGATCTTGCAGGGCAAATGGTATTCCTTCGTAAGAAATTCAATACCTATAAAGACTTTGCAGGTAAAACCATGGAAGAAATTTTTGGGGACAAATTGAATAAAGCTACTATTTTTGAAGTTCACACTTTGGCTTCAGGATTTTTGCGAAACAACAAAGGCAGCTTTACTTTTGTATCGTTTGCCAATGAACTTCAAATTTCACCTATAAAAGCCTTTGTGGATTTCGATTTTAATGGAGACGGAAAAACGGAAGTCCTGGCCGGAGGGAATTATTTTGGCGTCATTCCTTTCCATGGAAGGTATGATAGCTTTCCAGGTGCTTTAATTTCTTCCGAAAAAGAAATCATTTTGGGAAGTAGTTTAGGGTTAGATTTTACCCAAAAATCCGTGAGACATCTAAAAATAATTTCAATTAAAAATAAACCCTATTTATTAGTCGTAAATAATAATGATAAAGCCGAAGTATATGAAATCAATGAGTAAAATAGTTGCCATTTTAATGATCCCACTGGTATTGTTAGGTTGTAAAAAAGAAGAACCCATTGTAATTACCAGCACCGATTATCAAAATGCCGTTGACAAGGTTACCGAAATCATGGTACACGATATTTTTTCCCCACCTGTAGCTAGTAGAATTTACGCCTATCCCAATATTGCCGCCTATGAGATTATTGCACAGAATAATCCTTCGTATCAATCTTTGGCAGGCCAAATTAAGCACCTCTCGCCAATTCCAACAACCGAGAATAAAAATGTAAACTATCCCTTGGCAGCATTAATTGCACATATGGATGTAAGCAAAACCGTCATTTTTTCGGAAGAAATGATGGAGCGTTACAGCGATAGTCTTTACAACACTTGGAAAGGTCAAAACGAAGCTGTCTTTAATGCGTCTAAAGAATATGGTTTACAAGTGGCAGATCACATTAAATCTTGGATGGATGGAGATAATTACAAGCAAACACGTACCATGCCTAAGTTTACCATTATCACCGAAGAACCTTCCCGTTGGCAACCCACACCTCCTTCGTATATGGATGGCATCGAACCTCATTGGAATAAGATTCGCCCTTTTGTTTTGGATTCGGCTTCCCAATTTAAACCTGTTCCTCCACCAGCATTTTCCTTAGAAAAAGAAAGTGATTTCTATAAAGAGCTGGAAGAAGTGTATACCATTTCAGAAGAAATTACAAAAGAAGGGGAAGAATCTGAAGGGCTTAAAATTGCACAATTTTGGGATTGTAATCCGTATGTTTCAGTGACTCGAGGGCATTTAATGTTTGCCACCAAAAAGATTACCCCAGGCGCCCATTGGATGGGGATTGCTGAAATTGCTTGTAAAAACACCGAATCCAGTTTTGAGGATACGGTCTATGCCTACACAAAAACGTCCATAGCCTTATTTGATGGGTTTATTAGCTGCTGGGACGAAAAATATCGAAGCAATCTCATTCGCCCAGAAACATTAATCAATCAGCATATTGATGAAAACTGGAAGCCCATTTTACAAACCCCTCCCTTCCCAGAGTATAGTAGTGGACACTCGGTAGTTTCTGGAGCTTCGGCTACGGTATTAACCGATATTTTTGGTGACAATTTTAAGTTTTTAGACGATACCGAACTTCCCTACGGACTTCCAGTGCGTTCGTTTTCTTCATTTAAGGCGGCAGCGCAAGAGGCAGCGATTAGCCGTATGTATGGAGGAATTCATTATCGTGCTGCCGTTGAAAATGGCATCAATCAAGGAGTGCAAGTAGGAAATCTTGTAAATGAAAAACTTAAAATGAAGGTAGAGTAATTTTGAAATGCCCACTGAGAAAACTTACAAACCAGCGGAGAAAAATAAATAGGGCATTCCATCTTCTGAATCGTCAAATATCTAATACAGATGAAAATAATTAAAGGAGTTTTTATTTTTGGAATTCTTGGCTTTCTAATTTGGTACTTCTTTATCAAAGAATATGATTACCAGATAAATTTTGAAACTAAAACCACTATCGGTACAGTAAATCAATCCATTAAATCTTGGAATTCGTCTTTGGAAAACCCCCAGCCTATTCAACAAATTAACGAAGCGGAACTTCTTCAAACTATAAGGCGAAACGATTCCACCTATACGTATTTATGGAAACTGAAAAACGTAAACGACAGTATCGTTAAGGTTTCAGCATTTGTAAAAGACGAAGCGCATACCTTTAAAAACCGAGTCCTTATCCCCTTTTCGGAACCCCTTTTTGAAAAAACTGCGAAACAAACCACCAAAGCGTTTTTGCAATCGCTTCAAAATCATTTAAAAGAAATAAGAATAAAGATTGAAGGAATAGAAAATTCCCCCAGTAGCTATGCCGCCTATGTTTCGATACAGTGTCTTCAAATTGAAAAAGCCAAGGGTATGATGGCAAATTTCAGTTTACTTTCAGACTTCATTGCAGAAAATAAACTCGAAGCCAATGGGCGTCCTTTTTTGGAAATTACCTCTTGGAATAGGGAGAAAGACAGTGTTTCCTATCATTTTTGTTTTCCGTTTAAAAAAACCGATTCTGTAAGAGGGAATGCATTTATTTCTATTAAAGAGTTTCCTTCAAAAAAAAGTATGAAGGCGGTTTATAATGGTAATTATATTACCTCAGACAGAGCTTGGTATGCTTTAGAAAAATATGCCAAAAACAAGAATCTCGAAGTAAATATGCTGCCGATAGAAGTATTCCACAACAATCCCAATATGGGAGGGGACGAATTGCAATGGAAAACCGATGTCTACCTTCCCATAAAAGAAGATTAATTGTAACTTCGTATACTAATATCAAGCCATGCAATTTTCCGATCTCTATACACAAGCGGTATCGTTATTACATAACCTAACCACCCCTAATGGAATTTTGGCTAGCACTATTGAAGCCGATAATTACAAACGCATTTGGGCACGGGACAGTATGGTTTGTGGTATTGCCGGACTATGGATTAAGGATGAAATAGTTATTGAAGGATTAAAAAATTCATTACTCGTTTTGGCTAAAAGTCAGAATGAACTAGGAATGATTCCTTCCAATGTGTTGCCCAACGGAACAGATGCCTCCTTTGGAAGTTTAGTTGGGCGAATAGATGCTAACACCTGGTTTATGGTAGGGGCTTGTTTATATTTTAAAGAAACCAAAGATGAAGCAGCTTGGCAACTTTTAAAACCTGCCATTAAAAAATGTCGCATTTTCTTAAAAGCTTCCGAATTCAATACTAAAGGGTGGATTTACACACCTTTAAGCGGGAATTGGGCCGACGAATATCCCATTCACGGGTATACGCTGTATGATAATATGTTGAGGCTTTGGGGCGAAAAACTATTCTTGGAGATTGAAGGAAAAAATACCACAGAATGTGAGGCTATATTAAAAAAAACAGAAGCCAATTTTTGGCCTTCTGAAACTATTGAAGACAAGCTCATCTATCAAAAACCCGCTTATCAAAAAGCACTTCAGAAAAAGCAAAACCACTTTGCCGCCTTTATTTTGCCGGGAAAATACGACTTGCGATTTGATGCCGCTGCTAACGCCTTAGCGCTGCTCCAGTTTCTATTGAATAATACTCAAAAAGATGCTCTTTCAACTTTCATAGAAACACTTCCCAATAATTTAATTCCTGCTTTTTGGCCTGTCGTTACAAAGGAAAGTGACGATTGGAATTTACTGGAAGGAAATTATTCTTTCAGTTTTAAAAATCATCCTGGGGATTTTCATAATGGTGGCATTTGGCCAGTATGGATGGGGCTATTTTGTTTAGGACTTTCAAAAAATGGAATGAAAACAGAAGCTCAAAAGATTGTTTCTGCATTTACCGAAACAGTTTTAGAAAATAAAGCTTGGGATTTTCAAGAATATTTCAACTCCAAAACTTTAAAAGTTGGAGGGAAAACGCAAATGGGTTATACGGCATCAGGCATTGTCTTTATGAATTTGGCAATAAACAACGAATAAAAACCACACTTTGTCTATTTCGATAACGTTTTCGTTGCCATATTCCTAAATTACCCTTTTAAAAAATCTTTTTTTCTCAAAAATTGCAGATATTACAGTGTTATTTGCTAAGGTTTGGCAGTAACATAAAACTAACGACTCATAAATTCTTCCTTTATGTCTAAAAAACCAAGTTTATCCTTTTGGCAAATACTAAATATGAATGTTGGATTTTTAGGAATCCAATATAGTTTTGGACTTCAACAAACAGCAATAAATCCTATATTTTTATATCTAGGAGCACCAGAAGAAATGCTTCCTATTTTAAATATTGCGGGGCCTGTTACAGGTTTAATAGTGCAACCAATCATTGGAGCCATGTCTGATAAAACCTGGTCCTCTCGTTGGGGAAGACGCAAGCCTTATTTTTTAATAGGCGCGCTCATGGGAAGTATATGTTTGTTCGCATTCCCGCATAGTCCATTGTTATGGTTTGCTGTTGGATTATTATGGATTTTGGATGTGGGAAATAATATGGCAATGGAGCCGTATCGCGCTTTTGTTGGGGATAAATTACCCGAAAAGCAATTGAGCTTAGGATACCAAATGCAAAGTTTATTTGTAGGTGCTGGAATTCTATTAGCGAATGGATCTATCGTCTTGTTTCAATATTTGTTTGGCGATGAAACAGTAGAGGTTGCGGGAACCATTCCGCAATGGATTTATTATTCCTTTTATATTGGTGCATTTCTTTCGTTAACCACCATTTTATGGTCTGTGATTAAAACACCGGAGATTCCTCCAACTGATGATGAAATGGATGAAATCAACAAAATTAAAGCACTACCCTTTCTTCAAAAAGTGGGGAAACCCTTTGTGGAAATTTGGGATGCCATTAAAGAAATGCCCAAATTTATGTGGAAAATAGGTGCCGTATACCTATTTCAATGGTATGCGCTTTTTATTTATTGGCAGTTTACGACACCCCTTTTCATGAAAACATTTAATTATTCTACTTCTGAAGCAGCTTCCCAAGCCGCCAAAATGAGTCTCACCTATAACACGGTGACGATGATAGTGGCGCTTATGTTGGTACCGTTAACTCTCAAGTTTGGAGGTAAAAAGATATATGCTTTAAGTTTATTGGGTACCGCCGCGGCATTGTTTTCGATTCCATATATCGCAGACCCTAATTTGGTCTTAATCCCAATGGTGTTATTTGGTATAGGCTGGGCTGCTATGATGGGAATTCCCTATACCATGGTTTCCAAAGTTGTGCCGCAAGATAGAAGAGGGGTCTATATGGGAATTTTAAACATGATGATTGTCATTCCCATGTTTATACAAACTCTAAGTTTCGGTCCTATTTATAAATATTTATTAGGTAACAATGCCATCAACGCCATACTCTTTGCAGGAGTCTTTTTTGCCATCGCAGCCTTTTTAGCCATGCGACTTAACGTTACCAAATCGGTTTACGAAGAAGAATCTTAATACTAACTTATTATGAAAAATGCAGGTATTAAAATATCACTATTCCTAATTTATTTCGTTTTTGCCGCCCTATTGAATAGTGTGGGAATATTAGTAGAACGATCACAAACTATTTATGAAATCGCAAAGCCCGATGCAGCATTTTTAGAATTATTTAAAGACCTCTCCATTGCCATTATGGCCTTTGCAGTAGGTTCTTTCTTGCCTCGACTTGGATTTAAACGCGCTATGCTTATTAGTTTGGCGGTGGTATTTTTTGCTTGCTTGGGCATGTATTTTGGTAATTCCTTCTGGTCTGTTAAGCTCTTATTTTTAGCCACAGGTTTAAGTTTTGCCGTTGTAAAAGTGGCCGTCTTTGCTTTAATTGGCTATATAACCGACTCCAAAAAAAGTCACAGTTCGTTGATGAATTTAATTGAAACTGTATTTATGCTGGGGATTATTTTCATGTATGTTATTTTTCCGCTCTTCTTCAACGATGAAGTGGATAAAAATGCATGGCTTCGGGGGTATTTATTAATGGCAGCCTTAATAGCCGTTGCCTTCATAATTATCTTATTTTCAAAATTTGATATTACTTCAAGCCCTTCCGAAGGTTTTTCCAAAGACTTTGCACAAATGCTTAATTTATTTACAAAACCCCTTATCTGGGTGTTTGTTGCATTTGCATTTTTATATGTGATGACCGAGCAAGGTATCATGACCTGGCTTCCCACTTTCAATAAGGACACTTTAAAATTAGATGCCAAATTGAGTTCTCAAATGGCAGTGTTATTAATGGTTTCTATAGCTTTAGGAAGGTTTTTAACCGGGATAATTGCTAAAAAAGTAAAATGGTTTTACATTTCAGTTGTATGTGTCATCCTTGCGGTGGTATTGGTTCTTTTAGTGCTCCCACTTGCGAAAAACATCGATGCTATTGAAATTAATTCGTTAGCAGATTTGCCCGTGGTTTCTTATTTATTCCCCTTAATTGGATTGTTTTTAGCACCTCTTTATCCATTGGTTAATTCCACCGTATTAAGTAGTGTTGAAAAAAGCAAGCACAGTTCACTAGCCGGTATACTAACATTTTTCTCAGCTGTGGGTGGTACTTTAGGATCACTTTTAATAGGAAATTTATTCGATTCCTTTGGTGGGGATAAGGTGTTTTATCTATCACTAATCCCTTTTGCCCTAATGTTTTTTATCTTTTTTATTATCAACAGACTTACAACTGAAACTACCTTGGAATCATAATGATTTTCAACCTTAACATACAAAGTACATTAGAAGCATTATTATCCCAAGAAGACACCGATGGCGATAAAAAAATTACCATCGAAGATCAAGGGCCTAAATCGTTTATGCTGAACAGCACAAATGGCGAATCCTATGAGGTGAAAGGCACTTATTTTCTTTCGAACCTATTACAGGAATTAGTTTTGGCATTGGATACTAATAAAGAGATCGCTGAGATTTCCATTCATCATATTGAAGAAGTACCCACTCAAAGAATCTCCAGAATGATTCGGGACTATTACTGGAACGGACTTACCCGAACAATGGATGAGAAAGGAATTCAGGCATTATTAAGTGATACCAAAAATGAGTCGCTTGAAGCCGAATCTTTATTAAGGGTCTATGTGCCACAAAAAGATGTTTTGGCATTAGACTATTATATGCGATTAAAACATTCTATGCCATTGGAAGTAGTTCAGTTACCGAAGAAAATAACGCCTCTATATGTACAGAAACTCAATAACAAACCAGGCATTTTATCCTTAAAACTTTCTGAAAAGGACGATGAAATTAAAGGAGAACCGTTTGTAGTTCCTGGAGGAAGATTTAACGAAATGTACGGTTGGGATAGCTATTTTGAAAGTATTGGCCTACTTATAGACGGTCGTGTGGATCTTGCTCTAGGAATGGCAAATAATTTTCAATACGAAATTGAATACTACGGAAAAATATTAAATGCCAATAGGTCCTATTATTTAACCCGAACGCAACCTCCCTTCTACTCTTCTTTGATTGTTGAAATATTTGAGAAAACTAAAGACAAAACCTGGTTGCAAAGTCATTTACAGACAGCGATTAAAGAATACGAAACTGTATGGATGATGAAAGGAAAACGGCTCACGGAGAATGGATTAAATCGGTATCTCGCCGAAGGTATTGGCAAACCTCCCGAAGCCGAAGAGGGCCATTTTCATCACGAAATAGCCCAATATGCCAAAAAAGCAAATATGTCTGTTGAGGCATATGAAAAAGCCTATGCAAAAGGAAAAATTGAAAATTCAGAATTAGACACCTACTTTGTACACGACCGAAGTGTTCGCGAATCAGGACACGATACCTCCTACCGATTGGAAGGCATTTGTGCCGATTTAAACGTCGTAGAACTCAATGCCTTTTTATACAAATACGAAACCGATTTTGCCGACATCATTCAGAATGAATTTAACGACTCTTTTATTGTTGGAGAAAAGGAATACACTTCATCCTATTGGCTTAAAAAAGCTTCCGAAAGAAAAGAAAAAGTAAATTCCCTGCTTTGGAATGAAGCCAAGGGAATGTATTTCGATTATAATTTTAAAACAAAAAAGCAAACCAACTTTGTTTCAGCTACTGTTTTTACGCCGCTTTGGGCAAAAATGGCTTCAGTAGAACAAGCCAAAAAAGTAATTGCCAATGCCCTTCCGCTATTAAAAGAAAAAGGAGGCATTGCATCCTGTACCAAAGAGAGTCGAGGTGAAATTTCGAAAGAACGCCCCCAAAAACAATGGGATTACCCCAACGGATGGGCACCCCACCAAATGATGATTTGGAGAGGACTCCAGCAGTACGGATTTGAAAACGAACTACAGGAATTGGTCTATCGATGGTTGTATATGATTACCAAAAATGCCGTGGACTACAACGGCACTATTCCCGAAAAATATGATGTGGTAAGTGCTACCCATAAAGTGTTTGCGGAGTACGGAAACGTAGGCACCGAATTTGAATATATCACCAAAGAGGGATTTGGCTGGATGAATGCATCTTACCAATTAGGATTGTCCTTATTGGATTCAAAATATATTACACAATTAAACGAATTAACCACCCCCGAAACTATTTTTAAGTAAGAATGAGTAAAGAAATTGACATTGTTTGTGTGGGAGAAACACTTATCGATTTTATTGGCGAACAGACCGAAGAACCTATAAAAAATACAAAGGATTATCATCGATATTTGGGAGGAAGTCCCACCAATGTAGCGATGAATATGGCTCGTTTAGGAGCGCATGTAGAAATGATCGCTACGGTTGGCAAGGACGGATTTGGAGATTATATTGTTACTCGTTTAAAGGAGGCAGAAGTTGGGGTTCATTATATAACTGAAACTTCTGAAAAACCAACCACTGTAATTTTTGTAAACCGAACTGTGGGAACACCAGAATTTATTGCCTTTAGAGGTGCAGATACATTAATTAATGAAGAGCAATTACCGGATACTTTACTTCAGAATGCGAAGATTTTTCATACCACTTGTTTTGCATTAAGTAAAAAACCCGCCAGAAATACTATCTTAGAACAAGCAAAAAAAGCCAAAGAATTAGGTTGCCAATTAAGTATAGACATCAATTATTCTGAAAAGATTTGGCCCAACACAAAAGCGGCAAAAAAAGCCATTGAAGCGTATTGTAGTCTAGAACCTCTGGTAAAAGTAAGCCAGGATGATGTTGATCGCCTTTTCGGGAAAGAGATGTCTCACCTAGAGGTCTTTAATCACTTACACGCGTTAGGTGCTAAAATGGTGTGTTTCACTCTAGGAAAAGAGGGCGCTAAACTTAGTGAAAAAGGAAAACCTGTAATATCGCTTTCGGCTTTAAAAGTGGAAAAAATTATGGATGCTACGGGAGCGGGAGATGCTTTTTGGAGTGGGTTCTTATTTGCTTATTTAAAAGAAAAATCGAATGAAAAATGCATGGAAGCCGCCTTAAAAATGGCTGCCATAAAATTGCAAAACGTAGGAAGAATACCAGACTATGCTTCGGTAATTTCTGAAGTTTTAGACATATAACACCTAAACACTAACGACTATGACAGTTTTAACCTTTATCGCATTTACGCTTCTAGTGGCCATCATTTCCTATTACGCTACCCGAAAAACAGATGAAAGTAGCGCAGATGGCTACTTTTTGGGAGGAAGAAGTTTAACCGCTGGCGTCATTGCAGGTTCCCTTCTGCTCACTAACCTTTCTACAGAACAAATTGTAGGATTAAACGGTTCTGCTTATGAAAGTGGATTGTCCGTTATGGCTTGGGAAACCCTCGCGGCTATTGCGATGGTTGTTACTGCCCTATTTTTACTACCACGTTACTTAAAAGGAGGACTTACTACGGTTCCTCAGTTTTTAGCAAAACGGTTCGATGTAACTACCAAAACGATTACTTCAGGATTATTTTTAACGGGGTATGCTGTAGTGCTTTTACCCGTTATTTTATATTCAGGTTCGGTAGCGTTAAGTGGCATGTTTAATGTCCCTGAAGCACTTGGAATTACAGAAACACAGTCCATTTGGCTTTGCGTTTTCAGTATAGGTATTATAGGTTCTATTTACGCCATTTTTGGGGGATTAAAAGCCGTTGCTGTTTCAGACACTATTAACGCGATTGGATTGTTAATAGGAGGATTATTGATTCCCGTATTTGGACTTTTGGCCATTGGTGATGGAAGTATAACCGAAGGAATCGCCACCTTAACCACTTCACACCCAGAAAAGTTTAAATCGATGGGAGGCCCAACAGATCCTGTTCCATTTCACACAATATTCACTGGAATGATGTTAGTTCAGTTATTTTATTGGGGGACCAATCAGCAGATTATTCAAAGAGCATTAGCTGCAAAAAATTTGAAGGAAGGACAAAAAGGCCTACTACTAGCATCCTTTATAAAAATCCTTGGACCTATTATTGTGGTATTACCAGGGTTAATTGCCTATCATATGTTTAGCGGAAATCTAAGCACTGTGGATCAAGCCTATCCAGCTTTGGTTGCCGAAGTACTTCCTCCTGTATTACTCGGATTCTTTGCCGCCGTCATCTTTGGGGCGATTTTAAGTTCTTTTAATAGTGTTTTAAACAGTTCTGTTACCTTATTCGGAATCGATATTTACAAACAACATATCAATGCCGAAGCAGACGAAAAGTTAGTAGTAAAGAGAGGAAAAACCTTTGGAATTATCCTTGCCATTGCCGCCATGTTTATTGCACCTTTAATAGCAAATGCAGGAAGTTTATTCGATTATTTACAAGAAATTAATGGAATTTATAGCATCCCCATTTTAACGATTATTGTAGTAGGATTTTTAACAAAACGTGTCCCCGCCATAGCAGCAAAAATTGGGTTACTTTCCGGTTCAATTTTGTACATTATAAGTCAGTTTATTTTACAACCTCATTTTGTTTCAAAAGCAGTGGCTGAAGCCAATGCTAATGGAATTACCGATGCAGCCACCCTTAAAGCAATCGAATCTCAAGCTTATTTTGGGTTGCACTATCTCGATGTTATGGCCATTTTATTTTTATTGAATGTAGCTATCATGTTGTTGATTGGTAGGTTTATGCCTCGAAAAGAAGCCTATGTTCAAGAATATACAGAACAAGTAGAAATTACACCATGGAGCAAAGCAAAACCAGTAGGAGCTCTCGTAGTTATTATTGTGGTTTCTATTTATATCTATTTTAGATAAAACTTATTTTAGTTGAATGTTGAATTCTGAATTTCATTTTTTGGGATGCTGATTATTTAGTAATTTTCGGGTTGAAATTAAAACCATGAAATATCTAACCATCCTTTTGTTGTTTGTTTCCCAACTTTCATTTGCCCAAATTTTAAATGTAGAATCTCTTCGAAAAGTTACCGATACCTCGGGCTGGTCTGGAGCGGTGAACCTTCATTTAGAATTAAAACGAAACACCAACGATTTTATAAACTTAGGAAGTAATATTCACGTTCAGTACAAAATGAACAAGCATTTAGTATTGTTTAAAAACGATGTCTCTTTTGAAAAAATTGAAGGAGAAAGTTTCGATAATAGTCTGGTTTCCCATGTAAGATACAATTATCGTTTTCATGACAAGATTGCTTGGGAAGTCTTTACCCAAGGGCAATACAACAAAATAAATTTAATAAACTTTAGAGGGTTATTGGGTACAGGCCCTCGTTTTAAAATTTCCAATTCTGAAAACTATAAGTTTTATTTAGGTACTCTGGCCATGTTTGAATATGAAGAGGTAGATGACGGCGTCACCCCTTTGCAACGCGATATTAGGGGTAGTAGTTATTTATCGTTTAGTTTATATCCTTCTGATAAAATTTCGTTTGTGAGTACTACATATTATCAACCAAATTTTAGTGCTTTTAGCGATTATAGAATTTCGAGTCAGAGTTCTTTTTTAGTGACCGTTTTCAAAAATTTTGCGCTTCAAATTAATTATGTCTTCACCTATGATGCTTTTCCTGCGGTGGGCATTCCAAAATCTCAATATAATTTCAACACAGGCTTTACGTATAGTTTTGATTAATTTATTAAAACAACGTAAGCTTTTTATGTATTCATAGACTACTTCGTTATATTTACCGTGTAGTGAAACCAACACCGTAAGTGTTACGTAAATTAGAATAAAACCATGTCTTATTACGATCCAAAAGATTTAAGAAAATTCGGCAATATAACCGACTGGAGTGAGGAATTGGGAACCAAGTTTTTCGATTACTACGGAAAAGTATTTGAAGAAGGTGCGCTTTCGGCTCGAGAAAAATCACTAATTGCCCTAGCAGTTGCACATACCGAAATGTGCCCCTATTGTATTGATGCCTACACAAAAGACGGGTTACAAAGAGGCATTACCAAAGAAGAAATGATGGAGGCCGTTCACGTAGGAGCCGCCATAAAAAGTGGTGCAAGCCTAGTTCATGGGGTTATGATGATGAACAAAGTGAATAAGCTAGACGGATAAAAAATATTTATGACGAAATTAAAAACACAGTCTCTGCACAAAAGAGAAAGTGAGCTTGCCAAAGCAAACAAACAAGTTGAATATCTTTCTAACGGCATCTTTGCTGATGGAGAACTTCCCACTTTTGCTAAAAAAATTAAAGAGACAAGTCAGTTTCCCTTAAAACCGAAGAAGTTAGAAATCCTACAAATTAACGTAGGGTATATGTGCAATCAAGTGTGTGAGCATTGCCACGTTGATGCCGGTCCCGATAGAAAGGAAATTATGACGCGTGAAACTATGATGCAATGCCTTGAGGTGATAAAAAATACCGGGGCGCATACTTTAGATTTAACCGGGGGTGCACCCGAGATGAATCCCGACTTTCGATGGTTTGTAGAAGAAGCCAGTAAAGCCGGAATTAAAGATTTTATCGTCCGTAGTAATTTAACCATTATTGTTGCCAATAAAAAGTATCACGACTTACCAGAATTTTTTAAAAAACACAATGTTCATGTGGTGAGTAGTATGCCCCATTGGACCAAAGGAAAAACTGATAAACAAAGAGGGGATGGTGTTTTTGACGCTTCCATTAAAGCATTAAAAATGTTGAATGAAGTAGGCTACGGAAAACCTGGAAGCGATTTAAAACTAGATCTTGTTTATAACCCAAGTGGTGCTTTTTTACCCAGCGATCAAGAAGGTCTTGAAAAAGATTTCAAAAAAGTACTTTCTGAAGAATTTGATATTCAGTTTCATAATTTGTTTGCGATAACCAATTTACCTATTTCACGTTTTTTGGATTACCTAATTGCATCAGATAATTACGAAGATTATATGTATTCTTTGGTAGAAGCGTTTAACCCTTCCGCAGTGTCTAATGTCATGTGTACCAATACCCTTTCGGTAAGTTGGGATGGTTGGTTATACGATTGTGACTTCAATCAGATGTTAGAATTAAAAGTGGCAAGCAAAGTGAAGCACATTTCAGAATATAACGAAGCCATTTTAAACGATAGAAATATTATTATTTCTCAGCATTGCTATGGTTGTACAGCAGGTGCTGGAAGTAGTTGTCAAGGAGCCGTTGCCTAATGAAGGTTTTATTAGTATTCATATCACTTTTTTCAGGTGTGTTACTACACGCACAACATTCTATTGATGCCTTATTAAAAGCATATAACGAAGATGGTATTCCGTATATCTCCGTGACCGAAGCTAGAATGTTTCAGCTTCATAATAAAGCCATCATTCTCGATGCACGAGAACGTGAAGAATTTGAAGTGAGTGCTATTCCTTCTGCAAAATACATAGGTTATAAAGGCTTTTCACCCGAAGAAATTGCCCAAACCTTTCTTGATAAAGACAAACTCATCATTGTGTACTGCTCTGTTGGTATTCGCTCTTTTACCATTGCCAAAAAGTTAAAAGAATTAGGTTTTACCAATGTAAAAAACCTATATGGGGGCATTTTTGAATGGAAGAATAAAGGTTTTCCTGTAATAAATCAAACTGGAAAAGAAACAGAAAAAGTGCATATTTATTCAAAAATGTGGGGGAAATATCTTGAAAAAGGAATTAAAGTGATCTAAGATGGGATTAGTGACCACCAATAAAAATACAGACAATGCCGAAGATGTTTTTCATTTTCCTACTTCGAAAAATTTGCTATTAATTTTTACCCGAAATCCTGAATTAGGGAAATGCAAAACGCGATTAGCGGCTACCATTGGTGATGAAAATGCACTGGCACTTTACCAATTTTTATTGAAGCATACAGCGGAAATTACGCGCCATGTGACCGCCGATAAATATGTCTATTATTCTGAAGAAATATGGGAAAATGACCATTGGGATAATGCCATCTACCATAAGCGAACTCAAAAAGGGAATGATCTTGGGGAACGCATGGCAACTGCTTTTGTACAAGGATTTAAGGACGGCTACGAGAAAATTATTATTATTGGAAGTGATATGTTCAATATCACTCAAGAGGAGATAGACAAAGCATTTTTAGTGCTAAATTCTAACGATTTTGTCATAGGACCTGCTGAAGATGGCGGATATTATTTATTGGGAATGAAAAAAATGCACCCCCAGCTTTTTCAACATAAAGCATGGGGAACAGCTTCGGTTTTAGAAAACACCTTACAAGATTTGGGAAAAGAAAGTTTTGGTCTACTTTCCCAAAAAAATGACATTGATATTTATGAGGATATTAAAAACATTGAGGCTTTTCAGCCCTTTTTAAAACAAAACACACATGGTTAGAAACATACATGAAGCCACTGAATTCCTTCAAAAAAGAGGCTTTGAAAAACCTGAAGTAGGAATCATTTTAGGCACAGGATTAGGACAACTCATTGATAAAATTTCCATTGATGCGGAAGTTAGTTATAATCACATTCCCAACTTCCCAACAGCTACCGTTGAGTTTCATAAAGGAAAATTAATTTATGGCTCCTTAGGCGGAAAGAAAGTAGTTGTGATGCAAGGACGCTTTCATTTATATGAAGGGTACACGCCTAGAGATGTAACCTTTCCGGTACGAGTGATGCACGAGCTTGGAGTTAAGCATTTATTGGTAAGTAATGCGGCTGGTGCGATCAACCTCAACTTTAAAAAAGGTGAGATTATGTTAATTGATGACCACATCAACTTACAAGGCTCCTCCCCACTCGCTTTTTTAGGTGTGGAACATCTTGGCGAACGTTTTGTGGATTTAAGTGCACCCTATGATACAGGTCTAAACAAAAAGATTGAAAAAATTGCTTCAGAAAATAACATTACACTTCATAAAGGTGTGTATGCAAGTGTTTTAGGCCCACAATTGGAAACACGAGCCGAGTATCGGTATTTAAAGATTATTGGAGCTGATGCGGTTGGAATGAGCACCGTTCCCGAAGTTATTGTTGCCAATCATTTAAAATTACCCGTAGCGGCTGTGTCTGTTTTAACCGATGAATGTGATCCAGACCATTTAAAACCAGTTAATATAGCCGATATCATCGAGCAGGCTGGAATTGCAGAACCCAATATGATTACCTTATTTACAGAATTGATAAAACAGTTGTAAGTAATATTCAAAAAAGAAGACTTTACTAAAACTTAATTTATTTTTATGAGCTACCTAGATACTACCCACGATGTTTACAAACAAGCGGCTCTAACACCCGATGTTGGACTATGCTGTACCACCAATCCTATTTGGGAGCTCCCCGGATTAAAGATTCCTAAAATTATGCAGGAAATGAATTACGGCTGTGGTAGTACGGTGCATCCTAGAGATTTAAGCAACAACCCTAAGATTTTGTACGTAGGTGTCGGGGGCGGTATGGAATTACTTCAATTTGCCTATTTTTCTCGTCAAAAAGGTGGAGTCATTGGAGTAGATGTTGTAGATGAAATGTTAGAGGCTTCTCGTAAAAACTTTATAGAAGCTGAAGCTCAAAACCCTTGGTTTAAAAGCAACTTTGTATCGCTTAAAAAGGGAGACGCCATGAGCCTTCCTTTGGAAGATAATAGTATTGATGTAGCTGCTCAAAATTGCTTGTTCAATATTTTTAAAGAGGAAGATTTAAAAGCTGCCATTGCCGAAATGTACCGCGTTTTAAAACCGCATGGAAGATTAGTAATGAGCGATCCCACCTGTGAGCAACCTATGAACGAAACGCTGAGAAATGATGAGCGACTTCGTGCACTTTGCCTTAGTGGAAGTTTACCCATAAAAGACTATGTAAAAGCACTTACCGATGCGGGTTTTGGCACTATTGAAATTCGAGCCCGTAAACCGTATCGTATCTTGGATCCTAAACATTACCCAACCGATGAATTAATTTATATTGAATCTATTGAAGTAGCGGCTATTAAAGACCCAATGCCTGCAGATGGACCTTGTGTCTTTACAGGGAAAGCCGCCATTTATTTTGGAGCTGATGAGTATTTAGATGATAAAAATGGGCACGTTTTATTAAAAAACCAACCTTTGGCTGTGTGTGACAAAACGGCTGGAGCTTTAGCAGGATTGGGGCGTGATGATATTTTTATAAGTGAATCGACCTTCCATTACGATGGCGGGGGTTGTTGTTAATATGGAAAAGTATCTTGAAATATTTAAAAGTTCGTATCAAGGATATTTTAACTATTTACTTGATGAAATTACCCGTTTTCATTGGGAAAATTATTTCTACGGATTAATCCTTGTTTCGTTGGTAGTTTGGGGATTGGAATTGTTATTCCCCTGGCGGAAAAATCAGAAAGTGTTCAGAAAGGATTTTTGGCTGGATACCTTCTATATGTTTTTCAATTTTTTCCTTCTAAATCTCATTGTTCTCATTTTCCTTTCCAACACGGCCGAAGCTTTATTTAATGATTTTCTGTCACTATTTGGACTTTCGGTTTCCAAGTTTCAGTTATTAAATCTGAATGACCTTCCGTGGGGATTGGGCTTATTTATCTTTTTTATTGTTTCAGACTTTGTGCAATGGAATACCCACAGGCTATTACATAGAATCCCCTTTCTTTGGAATTTTCACAAAGTGCATCATTCGGTAAAAGAAATGGGCTTTGCAGCACATCTTCGCTATCATTGGATGGAACCTATCGTATATAAGTCCATGTTATACATTCCATTGGCTATTATTGGCGGATTTACAGTAGAGTCTGTTGCTATTGTGCATTTTACAGCACTTGCCATTGGGCACCTTAATCATGCTAATTTAGGATGGGATTATGGTTTTTTAAAGTATGTTTTTAACAATCCAAAGATGCATATTTGGCATCACGCAAAAAAACTTCCCGACACTGTAAAGTATGGCGTGAACTTTGGACTAAGCCTAAGTATATGGGATTACCTATTTGGAACAAACCACGTCCCGTATGATGGAAGAGACATTCCATTAGGTTTTTTGGGTGATGAAGATTTTCCAAAGGATTTTATCCATCAGGAATTATATCCCTTAAAAACCAAAGAATAGGTTTTTCCGTACATAGATTTAAAACAAACAAGATGAAAATTATCATTAAACTTATTGCTATTCTATTTTTTTCACAAACAATCCAAAGTTGCTCCTTACTCTCTGCTGCTGGTTTAAGCAGCCAAGGACAACCCGTTAAAGAAGTGACAGAAGATCTATCGTCTTCGGTTACAGCTTTGGTAGATCATTCACAATGGGATGCATTATTAAAAAAACACGTTGATAAAAATGGATTAGTGGACTATAAAGGTTTTTTAAAGGATCGTTCACAATTAGATAGTTATTTAAAAATGCTTTCTGAAAATGTTCCTACAGAAGCTTGGAGTGTTCAGGAATTGTTGGCCTATTACATCAATACTTACAATGCATACACTGTAGATTTAATATTGGATAACTATCCGGTAAAAAGCATTAAAGATATTAGTGGCGCTTGGACAAAAGCTATTGTCCCCATAGGAGATAAAACATTATCCCTTGGTGGTATTGAAAACGGTATTTTACGTAAAATGAATGAACCTAGAATTCATTTTGCGATTAACTGTGCATCCTTTTCTTGTCCCGATTTACTCAATGAAGCCTTTACCGCCGATAAAATAGATGCGCAATTAGACAAAGTAACTCGGTCGTTCATTAATGGACCCAAAAATGACATTGGTATAACCCATCTTAAACTTTCTAAGATTTTTGATTGGTACAAAAAAGACTATGTCATAAATGGAAAAAATGACGTGATTGCTTACGTTAATGCCTATTTGTTCAAAAAAATAAAAATAAACCCCAATGCTACGATTACATATTTTGAATACGATTGGGATTTAAATGAACAATATTAGTTCGTTATATTTGAGGATATGATTAGCATTATCATTCCTGTACTAAATGAAGCTTCAACAATTTCTACACTGTTGAATGATATTGCTGAAAAAGCTAGCCTTCAAAATATTTCTGAAATCATTATGGTGGATGGAGGCAGTACTGATGCTACCCTTGATCTTGCATTTCAGTTTTCTGAAAAACTACCTCTTGTCATTTTAAAATCGGATAAAGGACGTGCCAAGCAAATGAATTTAGGTGCTGGGAATGCTACGGGAGAAATACTCTATTTTCTTCACGCAGATACAGTATTACCATATCATTTCGATTCTCAAATAATTTATGAAATACGAAAAGGAAACCTAGCCGGTTGTTTCCGTATGAAATTTGATAGCCAGCATCCTATTTTAAAAATGTCACAATGGTTCACTCGTTTTAATTTTAAAAGTTGTCGAGGAGGCGATCAAACCCTTTTTATTACTTCAGAATTATTTCGAAAGCTAAAGGGTTTTAACGAAGCATATACCGTCTATGAAGATTGTGAGTTCATAAACCGTATCTACGATCAATTTCATTTCACAATTATTAAAGATTATGTAACTACCTCCGCCAGAAGATATCAAAACAATGGTACTATAAAGCTTCAGTTTCACTTTTTTATTATTCATTTAAAAAAATGGTTTGGAGCAACCCCTAACTCGTTATCTAGATATTATTATAAAAATATAATATCCCATTAACCCTTTCAACAATTCAAATCTTACAAAAAGTTGTTGTTTTCTGAAAAATTAAATATGTAGTTATTGTCTTTCAACGGAAATATTATACACTTAATCTATAATGTGTTGGTTTTATGTATTTTACGTAGGAATTATTTGTTTTTCAGAAGTAATATTTAATACATTTGTATTGTAGGAATTTTCGTATTGCTGTATTTCAAATTAAATAATTACGAATTACCTACAAACAAAATCTAATTCATTTTCAAAATTGTAATTATGAAGCCCCTCATCACTTACATTAAAAAAATCGCATTTCTTTCGATTATTGTAACCTCTTATGGTAGTATGGCTCAAGAAGAAGTTGATTTAAAAATTAATTCAGAAAGTAAAGTCAGTAATACAACTACACTTATTACTCTTCAAACAGATTCTGTTACAAATAGAAAACCTTCAGTTCAAAAAACTGTTGTGCTATCTATGGCCCTAAAAGAATTAAATTTCAAGTTAGAAAACGTTATTATTAAGAACCAAATGTTAGGTGCTCGTAATTCAACGCTAATATCAAGCATTGATATAGATAGGCATTAAATTATTGTTTCATCGGTTAGTTTTTATAAGCCCGCTTTACACTTTGTTGAGCGGGCTTATTTTGTGGGGTAAACTGGTTGTCCTTTTCTCCCCCTACTTTTCCATGAGCAATAAACCACTTCCAAATAAATCCTCCAGCAAACCATGGTTCATTCCAAATTTCCTGGTAAAGGCCTTCCAATAAATTGGTTTGAGCTTCGAAGTTTATGGATGGTAATTCGTGATTGCTATCCCAAGGTTCCCTTCCAGCAAAGTCAACGCTTCGGTATCCATATTCGGTGAATAAAATGGGTTTATCAAACTTCTCTGAAACAGTTTTAAGCTCTTCTTTCCACGGTTTCCAGCCAGCTTTGGATTCTTCTAAAGAAGGGGTTTGAGCTTCAGAAATTGGAAAATAGGCATCTACCCCAATATAGTCCAATTGATCCCAAAAAGGAACTCTCTTGTACTCATCCCAATTGGCCGCGTAAGTTAACTTTCCTGAGTACACTTTTTTTATTTCTGCAATAAGGTGTTTCCAATAAGTGGGGCGTTGCATTACAAATTGTTCTAGCTCTGTCCCAATACAAAATACTTTTACTTGAGTTGTCTCTGCAAGTTTCGCGTAGGTTAAAATAAAATTACGGTACTCATTTTCAAGTTGTATCCAATCTTCTTCAGAATTCATTTTTAAATTTCCTGTAAACTCCCCTCTCCATATCCAAATTTGAGGTTTCATCATCACCTCTATCCCATCTTTGTGAAGCAATTCGATATATTGTGAAGCACCTGCAGACGTTTCTCCAAACCATTGCCTATCAGTATCAAAAATGATTTCAGGATGATCTAACGTTCTAATAAACCCAAAAGGCATAATGGCTGCGTAATTGGCATGTATCTCTTTAATAGGCTGTATTTGGATTTGCTGAAGCGAATCTGGAGAAGCTACAAAACTTACACCGTTTATGGAAGTTTCGTCCATTTGAGCGCACCCAAAAAAAACGAAACTTAATAGATAAAATAGCATTAGCGTTTTTCTCATCTCCCGAAAAATACAATTTATTATCAATATAAATTGGAGGAATTTTGTAATGTATGTAACTTTAAATGCGACATAAGACTACAACTCGCAAAAGCCTATGGAACATATTGTCATTATTGGAAATGGAATTTCTGGGGTTACCGCCGCAAGGCATATTCGAAAACGTTCCAATAAACGAATTACCATTATTTCTGCTGAAACTGATTATTTCTTTTCAAGAACAGCACTCATGTATATCTACATGGGACATATGAAATATGAACACACCAAACCCTATGAAGATTCTTTTTGGAAAAAAAACAGAATCGATCTTAAAAAAGGATTTGTTTCTGAAGTAAAACGGAAAGACAAAAAAATCATTTTTAATGATGGTGAGGAAATGGCTTTTGACAAGCTCATTATTGCCGTAGGTTCAAAATCGAATAAATTTGGATGGCCAGGTCAAGATTTGGAGGGTGTAAGGGGGTTGTATTCGTTTCAAGATTTGGAATATTTAGAACAATTTGCCCCTAATAAAATCGTGTGTAAAAAAGCCGTGATTGTAGGTGGAGGACTAATTGGGATTGAATTGGCCGAGATGCTTTCGACCCGAAAAATCCCTGTTACTTTTCTCGTACGCGAAAGTAGTTTTTGGAATGGGGTACTTCCCAAAGGCGAAAGTGAAATGTTGAACCGACACATTAAAAGTCATCATATCGATTTACGGCTTTCTACCAATTTAAAGGAAATTGTTTCCGATGAAAATGGAAAAGCCAATGCGGTGATTATTGAAGAAACTGGAGAGGAAATACCTTGTGACTTTGTGGGACTTACAGCGGGCGTTACACCCAATATAGATTTTTTAAAATCCAGCGGAATTGAACTTGGCAGGGGAGTGAAGGTGAATCCTTATTTGGAAACTAACTTTGATGATATATATGCTATTGGCGATTGTGCCGAGCAATACCAACCCATTGGGAACCGAAGAGCTATAGAAGCCGTTTGGTACACTGGACGCATGATGGGTGAAACCGTTGCGCAAACTATTTGTGGCACCAAAACCGAATACAAGCCAGGACATTGGTTTAATAGTGCCAAGTTTTTTGATATCGAATATCAAACCTACGGATGGGTTAATAGCGAACGAAATAAAAAAGAAAATGAAATCCATTTTCACTGGAAACATAAAGACGATACCAAATGCATTACCGTTGCCACCGACAAAGATTCTGGAGCTTTTTTAGGAATCAATACCTTCGGAATACGAATGAAGCATGAAATTTTTGATCGATGGCTTACGGAAGAAAAATCGACCGATTATGTCATGCAGCATCTTTCTAAAGCCAACTTCGACCCAGAATTTTATGCAACTTTCGAAAATGAAATCCTTTCAGCCTATACAAATCAATTTCAAACCATAAGCTCATGAGTACTGTACAAAGAGATATGTCTTTAACAGGACAACCCCCTAAAAGCTTAAATGGGCTTCAAAAAGTTGCCACCGTGTTAGGCTTATCAGGATTAATGATTATTATATTAGCTGGATTCAATGTAAATTTTCCTAACAAAGGACTTTGGTTAACCCTTTCGCTTCTGGCACTTACGGCAGGAATCATATTGTTTGCAAAAGCAGCCTATGCTAACACTCAAGAAGGAATAAAAAACAATGGTGTTTGGTTTAAATCTATTTCCAGTCGAGGTTTTTGGGCATGGATTGCGGGACTCTCCCTTACTGGATTTTACATCATTCTCTATTTCTTTCCACAGTTTTTGGGTTTACGTTCTGAAGGCACAAATACTGGAATCATTGCCCTTTTTGATCCCTTAAGTAGATTGTTAAGTGGCAACCCAGCCAGTCAGTGGTTTGTATACGGAACCTTATACACGGTTGCTATTTTTGCCTTCGGAATTAAGTTTATCTGGAAATACCGTCACAATCGGTACGAAAAACTACGCACCATAAGCGTAATGTTTTTTCAAACAGCGTTTGCTTTTTTGATACCCGAATTTATGGCGCGATTAAATTCTGAAAGCTTTAATCTCCCCTATTACGATTTAAAAAATATTTGGCCCCTTAACTATTACAATTTTGAACAATACAGGGTCGATAGCTTTATCTCTTCGGGAGATGTGGGACTCACATTATTAATTTTTGGTGTGATTTCCATTTTCGTCATCACACCCATTCTAACTTACAAATATGGTAAACGTTGGTATTGTAGTTGGGTATGTGGCTGTGGAGGATTAGCCGAAACCGCAGGTGATTCCTTTAGACACTTAAGCGATAAAAGCCAATTTGCCTGGAAAGTAGAGCGATGGGTCATCCATAGTGTGTTGGTTTTTGTCATTGTGATGACTACAGCGGTTATTTCAACTTACTTAGGGTATGATTCTGAAAAATATTGGCTTACAAAGGATGTATTTTTAATAGGTGTTGCGGTTTTTCTTGCTGTGCTATTTGCTGTGATTTGGTATTTTAAGAAAGATGAATTAAAGCAGGATGCTCGTTATGGAGCCATAGGTTATTTAGTGATTGTGCTTTCGTTTATAGCCATTCATTACGCATCGGGAAGTAAGCTGTTCTTTTTTGAAGCAGAAACGCTTCGGAAGTCGTATGGATTTTTAATTGGTGCTGTGTTTAGTGGTGTTATTGGTACAGGCTTCTACCCTATTTTTGGGAGTCGAGTTTGGTGTCGATTTGGCTGCCCTATGGCTGCAATTTTAGGCTTGCAGCAGCGATTATTTTCAAAATTTAGAATAACCACTAATGGCGGGCAATGTATTTCTTGTGGAAATTGCTCCACCTATTGCGAAATGGGAATCGATGTTCGCGCGTATGCCCAAAAAGGTGAAAACATCGTACGAGCCAGTTGTGTAGGATGTGGAATTTGTTCTGCTGTTTGTCCAAGAGGCGTTTTAAAATTAGAAAATGGTCCTCTTGAAAATCGCATTCAAGGTAATGAAATTTTACTAGGAAATGATGTGGATTTAATGAAATATATAAACAAAAATTAATTTGAAGACGAAAATTATAAATGCCCCATAATATAAAAGTTATTATTCCTGCCTATAACGAAGAAGCTTCTATTGCTTTGGTTATTAATGATATCCCAAAAATTGTTTCAGAAATAATAGTGGTGGATAATCATTCTACTGACCGTACTTCGGAAGAAGCTAAAAATGCAGGAGCTACCGTGCTTTTAGAAAAAAATAAAGGATACGGTTATGCCTGTCTAAAGGGAATGGAATACATAGCAAGTCATTCTGAAAAACCAGACATTGTTGTTTTTCTTGATGGTGATTACAGCGATTACCCTGAAAAGCTTACAGAAATTGTGACCCCTATCATCGAGAAAAATAATGACTTTGTTATCGGCGCCAGAGTTAAAAATCTACGAGAAAAAGGCTCGATGACCGTGCCACAACTATTTGGAAACTGGCTAGCAACCAACTTGATGAGGTTGTTTTTCAATTCAAAATTTACCGACTTAGGCCCTTTTCGAGCCATCCAATACCCTATCCTTTTATCCTTAGAGATGGAAGACAGAACTTATGGCTGGACCGTAGAGATGCAATTAAAAATTTTAAAGAAGAAATATAGGTATATAGAAATTTCTGTTCCATACAGAAATCGAATAGGTGTTTCAAAAGTTTCAGGAACCATAAAAGGTGCTATCTTTGCGGGTGTTAAAATCTTAAGTTGGATTTTTAAATACAGCTTTAAAAAATGATCTGGGAAACCATCGTAATTATAATTTATTCTGTTGCTCTTTTGCTTATTTTCTTTTACGCATTGGCTCAACTCAACCTGCTTTTCAATTATTTGCGTTCCAAAAAAAATGATAAAGTAAGCCCAAAATTCGACTTAACAAAGCCTGAAGAAACCCCTTATGTTACCATACAGCTCCCTGTATATAACGAACTATATGTGATGGAGCGACTTCTTACTAACATTGCACAGATTGAATATCCTGAAGGGAAACTGGAAATTCAAGTGTTGGATGATTCTACTGATGAATCTTTTGAACTAACAGCGCAGCAAATTAAAGAGCTACAGCAAAAAGGGATAAATATCTTACACGTTACTAGACAAAATAGAACGGGATATAAAGCTGGTGCTTTAAAAGAAGGATTAAAGACAGCTAAAGGCGAATATGTTGCCATTTTTGATGCAGATTTTCTACCCAAAAAGGACTGGCTACTTAAAACCATACCCTATTTTAAAGATACTGAAATTGGTGTGGTTCAAACACGTTGGGGACACCTCAATAAAGATTACTCTATCCTAACTAGAGTGCAAGCTTTTGCATTGGATGTACATTTTACTTTAGAACAAGCGGGGAGAAACAACAAAGGTCATTTTATCAATTTTAATGGAACAGCAGGTGTATGGAGAAAGGAATGTATTTTAGACGCTGGAAATTGGCAAGGCGATACACTTACCGAAGATTTAGACTTAAGTTACCGTGCCCAATTAAAAAACTGGAAGTTTAAATATCTGGAAGGGGTGGAAACCCCTGCAGAACTTCCTGTGGTGATTAGCGCAGCCCGTTCACAACAATTTAGATGGAATAAAGGAGGGGCAGAGAATTTTCAGAAAATGTCTTGGAAGGTAATCACCAATAAAACGATTCCATTTAAAACAAAGGTTCATGGGATTCTTCATTTATTGAATAGTACCATGTTTTTAAGTGTTTTGGTTGTGGCGCTTTTAAGCATCCCGATGTTGTATATTAAAAATGAATATGCCCATTTAAAAATGTACTTTATCGTGATGAGCTTTTTTGTATTAAGCACCCTCATCTTTTTTATTTGCTATTGGTACACCTTCAAAAAGACCTATGGTGGAGGATTTATAAAGTTTATTGAATACGTAGGCATGTTTTTTGTCTTTTTCTCCATAGCTATGGGATTTTCGGTGCATAATACAGTCGCTGTTTTGGAAGGTCATTTTGGTAAAAAAAGTGAATTTATACGCACGCCAAAATTCAATTTAAGTAGTTTAAAGGATAATTGGCGAACGAATAAATATCTTAAAAAAGGAATTTCAGCAAACGTGATAATTGAAGGGCTTTTAATGCTTTATTTTGCCTTTGGAATGTATAGCGCCTTTGTTGTTGGAAACCAAGGAGGTGATTTTGGACTGTTTCCTTTTCACTTAATGTTGTTTATTGGTTTTGGTTTTGTATTTTTCAAAAGTATAACGAGTAAAGTATAATAAAATATAGCACATCATTAACTCGAAGCTTTCCTATTTCATTTTATGTATTATTGCAATGGTAGCAATACCTTCTGTTTATGGACAAAAGGACACTACTTCAATTTCAGAAAAGAGGGTTTATACAAAACAATTTGAATTACGTCACGATAACGATTTCCTTCATTTTACAGATCAGTACTACTCAACTGGAAGTTTTTTAGGGCTTCGTAGCCTTATAGAACCCGGTAAAGACACACTTCAAAAAAAACATTTTGGGTTTTATTTGTTTCAGGAGATTTACACCCCTTCAAACATTACGGAGACCAACACAGTATACTTTGACAGACCCTATGCAGGAATCTTAGGGTTTTTAACTGAATACTCATTAGCCAATCAAAAGAGGTTTCTAGAGTATAAATTAGCCATGGGATTTACGGGGCAAATGTCTGGTGCCGAAGGACTCCAAAGCTTGTTTCACACTGCTGTTGCAACAGATTCTCAAACCTCTACCTGGAACGACCAAATAGCCATGAGTCTCCATGCGAACTTGTACGTTAACTATGCCTATGAAATTAAGTTTCAACCCAATCCGTTTAGTGTTCATTTTGCGATAAATCCATCGTTAGGTTTTGGAACTAGAGATATGTATCTGGAGCAAGATGCTGTATTTTACTTCGGAAAAAGAAGTCCTATTACCGAAACCACGGCCTACAAACAATTAGGAACAACAGGCGAACGAGAATTATTTTTTGCCATTCGTTTGGGGTATCGATATGTATTTCATGATGCCATGTTAGAAGGAAATCTCTTGAATGACAGATCTACGTTTACCGTAACACCTTACAACCAACTTTTTCTTTATAATTTTGAATTGTACTACAGAAAAGGAAGAAACGATATTAAGTTTACCTACAATTTTGAAACACCCAGAAATAGAGCAGCAGAACCGCATTTATATATGACCCTAACGCTTGCACGAAGTTATTAAATATTCACTTTTCATTGTAGTGTTATTTTTAGGAAATGCCTTAAAAGTAACATCACAAATCGTTACTGAAATTCCTAAAAACCAACTTGGTATCTCTCACGACAATGATTTTTTAGTAATCACAGACAGGTATTATACCTTTGGTCTTTCCCTTTTTTATATACATAGCTTAAATGAAGGCATTTTTGAAAACACCAAAGAGCAAGTAAGCTTCAAACTGTTTCAGCAGGCGTATACTCCTACAAACCTAGAAACTCGACTAATTGAAGAAATGGATAGACCCTATGCTGGATTTTTAGGGTTAGAAACAGGGTGGTCATTTGTAAAATCTAATACATTTTACAAAACAAATCTACTTATAGGAATTGTGGGGCCTTCTTCTGGGGTAGGACAATTTCAGAGATGGTATCATGACCATATTGTAAAATATAAAACTCCTACTTGGGAAAATGAACTAGACAATCTTTTTCACGCAAATCTATCTTTTCATTTTGCCAAAGAATGGGCAATTGCCCCAAATCCATTTGGTGTTCGATTTGCTCTTAGCCCTTCGGCGGTGGTAGGTTCAAAAGATGTTCTTATTCAACCAGAATTAATAACATATTTTGGAAGGAGAAGTTCACTAGAAAATAGTATGGCATATGGACAAATTAACAATTTGGAAAAAGAAATCTATTTCTCACTAGGATTTGCCTATAAATATGTTACTAAAAACACCTATTTGGAATTAAATAACATTGAAAGTGAAGTATTTCTTTTCAACTTTAATTTTCACCACCGGTATTTAACAAATGAATACCGTGTAGGATTTCATTATAATACCAAGGAAGCAAAAAACTTAGAAGGCCATCGGTTTATTAGTTTAGGGTACGCGAAGAGTTTTTAAAACTCAATCTCCACCTCTACTTTTTCACCATTTCTTTCAATGATTGCCTTCGCTTTTTGACCTTTTTCAAAAGAAGATAGTGCACGCATATAACTCATCATATCTACCACAGTGCTATCCCCTAATTTTTTAACCACATCTCCTTTTTGTAAGCCTGCTTTTTGTGCAGGTTTATCTTCACTTACCCCGTCAATACGCATTCCTTCACCTGTAAATAAATAATCTGGCACAACTCCTAATGCCACTTTAAACTCCGGTACATCTTCTCGCTCGTTTTTTGTTTTTCTGAAAGCTAATTTTGGATCATCTTCCAAATCCAAAACAATGGCAAAAATATAATCGGATATCTTTTGCATTCCTTCATAGTTCAACTTTTCAGAATCATCACTGGGTTTGTGATAATCTTCATGTTGCCCTGTAAAAAAGTGTAATACAGGTAAGTCCATTAGATAAAAAGAAGTATGATCACTTGGACCAATACCACTTTCGTGTTCTGCTATGGTAAAACCTTGATTGTTATTTGCAAATAAAATTTGTTTAAACACAGGAGAAGTACCCACACCATGAACCGCTAATGTACTTTCATCATTTAATCTACCTACCATATCCATGTTAATCATCAAATTCACCTTTTGTAAATTGATGGTTGGATTTTTAACAAAGTAATTGGAACCCAAAAGCCCCATTTCTTCACCAGAAAAACCAATAAAGAGAAAATTACTTTGAGGATTTTCTAGTTTTTTTAATCGCTCAGCCAATTGCAACATCACCGCTATTCCGCTGGCATTATCATCGGCTCCATTGTGGATTTCAGGAGTTTCTCCGCGAAATAAGGAGCCTTCACCACCCAATCCTAAATGGTCGTAATGTGCCCCAATAACCACTGTTTTTGAAGCCTTATTATCTATGTATCCCACCACATTTTTACCTGTTTGCACACTATCGCCTTTCGCAACAAATTGAACTTCCTCATGAGGGTTTGTACTAGGTTTAAAGCTAAATTCCTGAAAAAAATCATCCGTCCCTTTAGGTATAAGTCCAATAGTTTTAAATCTTTCTGCAATGTAATTTGCGGCAGTAATCTCCCCTTTGGTGCCTGTTTTACGACCATTAAGAGCGTCCGAGGCTAAATAGGCAACATCTTCTTCCAAAGTTATTTGTTTTATTTCGGGAGTATCTTTACACGAAACTAAAATGACTAGCAAAAAAAGGGTAAGAATTAAGCGCATATCTTTATTTTTGTGCAAAATTACTTTAAAATGAAATATCTCGTTGCCATAATAACTATTTGTTTGTCTTTTTCTTGTAAAAACGCCGAAGAAAAAAAGGTTGAAGAATCTGTTGCTGAAACTACTGAAACAGCAAAAGACAGTCTTATATACCCAGAAGAAACCCATTTTAAATCGCTTAGACAAGTCACTTTTGGAGGTGATAATGCAGAAGCCTATTGGAGTTTCGACGATACACAATTAGTGTTTCAATCCAATTATAAAGTTTGGGGAGTAGCATGTGATCAAATGTTTTTAATGAATGTTAACGATACATTTAAAAACTCCAAACCTCCCATGATTAGTACTGGAAAAGGGCGTACTACATGTGCCTATTTCCTGCCAGATAACAAACATTTTGTATACGCTTCTACCCATTTGGTTGATGAAAATTGTCCCGATGTACCGCTTCGAGAAAATGGAAAATATGTATGGCCAGTATACGATAGCTTCGACATTTTTGTGGCAGATCTTGAAGGAAACATTACCGCCCAACTTACTCATGAAAAAGGGTATGATGCCGAAGCTACGGTATCTCCCAAAGGTGATAAAATTGTGTTCACCTCTACCCGTAGTGGTGATTTAGAATTATATACCATGAATATTGACGGAAGCGATGTAAAACAAATCACAAACGAACTTGGCTATGATGGAGGTGCATTCTTTTCGCCCGATGGAACCAAGCTTATTTTCCGTTCTTCACGTCCAAAAACCGAAGCCGAAATAAAAGAATACAAAGATTTATTGGCCCAAGGATTAGTGCAACCTACCGAAATGGAACTCTATATTTGTAATGCAGACGGAAGCGATTTACGACAGCTGACCAATTTAGGAAATGCCAACTGGAGTCCCTTCTTCCATCCAAGTGGTGAAAAGATTTTATTTTCCAGTAATTTTGAAGCCGAAAGAGGATTCCCATTCAACTTGTATATGATTGATGTTGATGGTAAGAATTTGAAGCGAATCACCCACGGTGAGACATTTGATGCCTTTCCAGTATTTAGTAATGACGGAAAGTACTTGGTATTTTCGTCTAACCGAAACAATGGAGGTACAAGAGACACCAATCTCTTTATTGCCGAATGGCAAGACTAGGTCGTACAGCGACTGCCTAAAATAAATATATTGTCAAAATACAGTTTTAAACAGTATCTAACTCCTGTGCTATTTGTTATAATCATGGCAAGTATGTATGGGACTTTTGCTTATAACCTTGTTAGAAGCGATTTTACAAAACTGATTTCTTTATTTGGAGGGCTTTTCATTTTATCCTATCAACTCATTAAAATGTATGGTTGGAATTTTAAGCTTTTACTAGGTCTAGGCATCTTCTTCAGAATTATTTTTTTATTTGCTACCCCCAATTTATCACAAGACTTTTATCGTTTTATTTGGGATGGGCAAGTACTTATGCAAGGCTTTAGTCCCTATTTAGTCTCTCCTGAAGCCTATTTGCAAAATCCATCATTAGCTGGTTTTGTAATACCGCAAGCCGAAGATTTATACATAGGAATGGGAATGCCTAGTATTGCGAATTTTACCAATTACCCACCCATGAATCAGTTGTGTTTTGCTTTGGCTACATTTTTTGGTGGAAAAAGCATTATTGGATCGGTCATTGGATTAAGAATCATTATCATCCTTGCAGATATTGGGATTCTTTACTTCGGAAAAAAAATACTTGAAAAGCTGAATCTTCCTATCCAAAATATATTTTGGTACTTTTTAAACCCCTTTATTATCATCGAGCTTACAGGAAACTTACATTTTGAAGGAGTCATGCTCTTCTTTTTTGTGGTTTCCATCTTTTTTCTTCAGAAGAATAAATGGTTATTATCGGCTGTGTTTTTAGGGCTTTCAGTATCAACGAAATTAATTCCATTAATTTTTCTTCCTCTTTTCTTTCAGTGGTTTTGGAAGAAAGAATATTCATTTCCTGAGGGTATTGCAAACCTTACTAAGTATTACTTAGTTGCTTTGGGAACAGTTATTATTACTTTTTTGCCGTTCCTATCTTCAGAATTTATGACTAATTACTTAGCCACAAATGCACTTTGGTTTCAAAATTTTGAATTCAATGCAAGTATTTATTATATCATTAGGGAGATAGGCTTTCAAATAGTAGGTTGGAATATTATTGAAACGGTTGGAAAAATACTTCCACTTATTGTAATTGCCTTTATCATTGGAATCACATTTTTCAGAAAAAACACCTCTTTCATACAACTTGTTACGGCCATGTTGTTCAGTATTTCTTTTTATTTTTTACTCTCTACAACTATTCATCCTTGGTATGTAGCGACACCATTACTCTTATGTGTTTTTACAAAATATAGGTTTCCCGTTGTTTGGAGCGCTACGGTAATGTTAAGCTATATAGCCTATAATGGAATTATGGTTGAGGAAAATTTCTGGCTCATTACATTGGAGTATGGCATCGTTGCAGGGTATGCCATTTGGGAAATTTTCTTTAAAAAGGAGCCTAAATCATTTAGCTCTCAAAAGCCGATTCTGGGTTCTTAAAGCACTTAAATTCGATGATATATCCGTTAGGATCTCTAAGAAAAAAGGATTTATGCTCTCCAGGCTTTCCTGCCAAGAATTTGGTTTCATCGATGTGCAAAAAATCTTCGGCCTTCATCTTTTTGTATAGTTTTTTCCAATTTTCATTTGGTAAAATAATTCCATAATGAAAGGAAGGCAGCACTGTCTTTTCAAAGCTATAACTTGGATATGTAAATTTAAAAGTCCCGGATTTACTAAACGTCATCTGGTGACCAAATAGGTTAATATCTACCCAATTTTGAGATTTTCTTCCACAAGAAGCACCAATGATTTGAGTATAAAATTTCTCAGTAGCATCAATATGCCTACAAGGCAACGAAATATGAAATTTATGATCCATAGCTATACTTTTTTTCCTACTCTGAAAATAAGGAATTTCTAAATAAAAAATATAGATACATTAAAGAATTATAAACATAAAAAAGTTGGTAACTCCAATGAACTACCAACTTAATTACAGTTTTAGGATGGCATTTATTTAATAATCGTCATCTGCATCTTCATCTGCCATTTCTGGAGTTTCCTCTGCTCTCTCGTCATCATCAAAAGTATCATCATCTTCGTCATAATTCTCCATAGTATCGGCAAGTCTTTTACTCACTTTTACTAGATACATTGTATCTTCCGTTCTTACTTCCACGGCTTCAATAATTTCATTTTGGGCGTTACGAAATACAATAATATCTTTTGCATCGTAACCATTCGGAAATTTTTCTACAAGCATTTCTAAAATTTCCTTGTTCAGTTTTTTAAAATCTACAATAACTCTTTTCATTACATATCTAATAAGTAAGCAAAAATTAGGGGTGCTACAATGGTAGCGTCACTTTCAATAATATATTTTGGGGTATTGATATCTAATTTCCCCCAGGTAATCTTTTCATTAGGCACGGCTCCAGAATAGCTTCCATAGCTCGTCGTTGAATCACTAATTTGGCAGAAATAACTCCAAAATGGCGTATCGGTACGTTCCATATCTTGATACAACATTGGCACCACACAAATTGGGAAATCACCAGCGATTCCACCTCCAATCTGGAAGAAACCAATTCCCTTTTGAGAGTTAGCGGTATACCAATCGGCTAAGAAAGTCATATACTCAATACCACTCTTCATAGTAGAGGCTTTTAATTCCCCTTTTAGCACATAACTGGCAAAAATATTCCCCATAGTACTATCTTCCCAACCTGGAACCACAATGGGTAGGTTTTTTTGTGCAGCAGCATACATCCAAGAGTTTTTAATGTCTATTTCGTAGTACTGTTCCAATACACCGCTAAGCAATAATTTATACATAAACTCATGCGGAAAGTAGCGTTCTCCGTTAGCTTCGGCATCTTTCCAAATTTTTACAATGTGTTTTTGTAATCTTCGGAAGGCTTCCTCTTCAGGAATACAGGTATCGGTCACACGGTTTAATCCTCTTTCCAACAAATCCCATTCGTCTTGCGCAGTTAAATCACGATAATGAGGAACTCTTTCATAATGAGAGTGTGCCACCAAATTCATTAAGTCTTCTTCAAGGTTGGCACCCGTACACGAAATAATATGCACTTTATCTTGACGGATGACTTCAGCAAATATTTTTCCCAATTCTGCGGTACTCATGGCACCTGCCAAAGAAACCAACATTTTGGCGCCGCCATTAAGCTGGTCTTCGTAACCCTTCGCTGCATCCACTAATGCTGCAGCGTTAAAGTGCAAATAGTATTTTTGAATAAATTGAGAAATTGGTCCTTTAGTAGTCATCGTTGTCGTCGTTAAATTTTGAAGGAGATGTTCCTTTTTTATTGTCGTTGAAATTACTTTCATACTCGTCTTCGCTATCTTCTTCAGAAAATTTATAGCTCAACATTTTGTAGTACAATTTTGCAGCTAGGAAATCTGACGATTTTTCTTCAGGTCTTGGGCAAAGCTCCACGATATCAAAACCAACCACATTTTTCTCGGCAAATACTTGCTTTAAAAACTCAAGCGTTTCGTACCAAAACAATCCACCAGGTTCTGGAGTTCCAGTTGAAGGCAATATGGAAGGGTCGAACGCATCTAAATCAATAGTGATAAACACATTATCTCCCATAGCTTCAATAACGTTATCCATCCAATACTCATCGTTTGCCATATCGTGAGCAAACCAAGTTTTTTCTGTGTCCATGACACGGGTTTCGGCAACATCCATGCTCCTAATTCCTACTTGAAGTAAGTTTGTTGTTTGGCTTGCTTCATATAATGCGCAAGCGTGATTGCATTTGGATCCCTCATACTCCTTACGAAGATCTGCATGGGCATCTAATTGCAAAACAGTTAAATCATCAAACGTTTCATTAAATGCACGAATGGTTCCTATAGAAATACTGTGCTCACCACCAAAAATGGTGACAAATTTGTTGCGAAGGATATAATCCTTAACTGTTTTGTGCACAATATCCACCACTGCTTCTGGCGATGATTTTTCTGTAATAGCATCGGCAAGGTAAATACCTTGTTTGTACACTTCGGTTTCGGTTTCGATGTCGTATAACTCCATATTTTCTGAAGCATTTAAAAATGCTTCAGGTCCTTTATCTGCTCCTTTTTGCCAGGTGCTGGTTCCGTCATACGGAACGGGAATTAATACTACTTTACTTGTTTCCAAAGCAGCATACTGCTGTGGAATGCCTGCATACGTTTTACTTGTCATAACCTAAAATTGAAAGCAATTGTTCGCTTGTTTGTTCATTTGAAAATACTTGGGTTGTTATGTTCCCTTCTTTGTCTTTATCGATTAAAATATGTTTAGGTGAAGGAATTAAACAGTGTTGTAATCCTCCAAAACCTCCTATTGATTCCTGATACGCTCCTGTATTAAAGAAACCAATATACAAAGGTTTGTCTTTTTTGAATTTTGGTAAATATATAGCATTCGCATGCTGCTCACTATTGTAATAATCATCGCTGTCACAAGTGAGTCCTCCCAAAAGTACTCTTTCGTATTCGTCGTTCCAACGATTAACAGACAGCATTATAAACCGCTTATTAATTGCCCAGGTATCAGGAAGCGTAGTAATAAAAGAGGAATTGATCATATTCCACTTTTCGCGGTCGTTTTGTTGCTTCTGGTACAACACTTCGTAAATAGCACCACCACTTTCACCTACTGTAAAGCTACCAAACTCCGTAAAAATATGAGGCACTGGCACATCTTCTTCTTCACAAGCAAGATTGATTTGGTTTACAATTTCATCAACCATATAGCTGTAGTCGTATTCAAAAGCCAATGAGTTTTTAATTGGAAAACCACCTCCAATATTTAAGCTATCCAACGAAGGACAAATCTTTTTTAAACGTGTATATACTTTTAAACATTTCGATAATTCGTTCCAATAATAAGCATTATCTCGTATCCCTGTATTTATGAAAAAATGCAACATTTTAAGTTCCACCTTTTCATTGTTTTTTACTTGATTTTCATAAAACGGAACAATGTTTTTATACCCTATACCCAAACGAGAAGTATAAAACTCAAATTTTGGTTCTTCTTCCGAAGCGATACGGATTCCTATTTTAAAATCCTTTTTAATTTCACTTGAAAGTAAATCGATTTCTTCATAATTATCGATAATGGGAATGCAGTTCTCGTGACCACTATTGATTAAATCGGCAATATTGGTAATATATTTATCCCGTTTAAATCCATTACAAATAACAAACGTATCGTTTGCTATTTTTCCTTCCGCCTTTAAATTTTTTACAATATTAATATCGAATGCCGAAGAGGTTTCAATATGAATATTATTTTTTAACGCTTCATTTAAAACATGTTTAAAATGCGAGCTCTTGGTACAATAGCTGTAATTATAAGTTCCCTTATAATCGTGCTTTTTTATAGCACGTGCAAACCAACGCTTCGCTCTTTTTATGTTATCGGAAATCTTTGGGAGATACGTAAATTTTAATGGCGCTCCGTATTCTTCAACAAGTGCCATTAAATCAATATCGTGAAACTGTAAGTGATCTCCCTCTAAATTAAATTCGTCCTGTGGAAAATGATATGTTTGATCTATAAGATCAATATATTTTGTGTTCATTATGGGTTAAAAGTTCAATGTTTATAATGGAATATTGTATCCCTATGGATAAATATATAAGAATTTGTTTTTTAATTCCTAATAAAATCAAACAATTATGGGCAGAAGTGCCCACACCTTTTTACGAAGAAAAGCGGTAACTCCATATCTTGGCGTCAAGGAAATTTTGGCTTCATTTCGGGTACTTACCTGGTAAGCATATCTTGAAGGCCATTTCCTAAACTTCAAAAAACCGAATGTAAAATTCTCTTTCAATGTGTATTGCAAAAAGCGGAGCAAATGTAATTTTTTTTCTGAAACACAAAACCTTTTGAAGAAAAATTTTAAAGTTAAATTTTTTAAGAATTTATGCCATGGAAAAAAGATTAATTTCCTCTGGAGTAAGCATACGCCAACGCCCTCGTGGCAAGTCTTTTTTGGTAAGTGGGCCAAGCGTAACACAATCTACACGTACCACTTGGTAGCCTAGATGTTCAAAAATATCACGGATAATACTATTCCCCATGTTTTTAATCTTTAAACCCACTTCTTTTTTGGGAGCGTTATCTACATATTTAATCTCCTCTACCGCTACCTCTTTTCCTTCAATTTTAAGCCCCTCTTGTATTTTTTGAAGATCATCCCCTTTTAGGTTTTTATCCAATTCTATATGAAATAGACGTGACATTCCCTTTTTATGAATCTTATTAATAAGCACATCATCATTTGTAAATAGGAATAATCCCGTAGCATTTCTTCCCAAGCGCCCCACAGGTTTTACTTTGGCACTGGTAGCGTTGGCAATAAGATCCATAACCGTCAAACCTTTACTCTCGCTATTGGTAGAAGCCACTCCTTTGGGTTTGTTGAGTAAAATATGGGTCACTGGCTCAGGATTAATGCGACGACCGTCGAACTTAACCTCATCGGTAGGCTTTACTTGAAAGCCCATTTCATTTATGATTTTACCATTTACGGTAACCAACCCTGTAGCAATGTAGGTATCTGCCTCACGACGCGAGCAAATCCCACTGTTGGCAATATATTTATTAAGACGAATGCCGTCTCCCAGTTTCTTTTTAGAAACCCCTCCTTTATTTTCTCTATTTTCTTTAATGAAAGGCTTTTTTGGACCATCTTTTTTTATAGGAGCATTTCCTCTGGCATGACTCCCTTTACGAACATTGTTTCCACCTCTTCCCGATGGTTTTCCTTTACTTCCTTGATCTCTTCTGCTCATATTCATTTCCTGCGAAGGCAGGAATCTTTTTAGTTACTATTTTGCAAAGATACAGCAAGTAATGAAACTACGATGATTCCTAAGAAAACTTTAGGTATTAGCATAAAGTAAGGGAGAAACAATAAGCAAGACATAGGACGTAAGACGTAGGACAAAATTTAACATTCGTGTATAAACTGCCACATCTGTTGTAGTAAATACCAATGGTGTAGCGGTAAATGCCAACTGAGTAGGAGAAATAGCCAATTGAGTGGGGGAAATTGCTACCTGTGTGGGTGAAATTGCTACAGCCTGTGGGTTAAATAGCCACTTGTGTGGGGGGAAATGCCAATCGTGTGGGGGAAACTGCTACAGCTGTGGATAAAATTGCTACAGCTGTTGTTTATACTGCCTCTTTTTAGGACTTCACGACTACCTAAATACAATATCCTTTTTCCTATCTTTGGGAGGGTTGCCACAAGGATGAGTAATAAAATTATTAGCCATAGAAATTTAAAAAAATGAAGTACGGTAAGAAATAACAGAACGGAACTAAAATTGCACAACAATACACACATATAACTCTTTATCCCCATGAACAACAACACAACAACAGTCACCTGTGGCCAATGCCGAGGACAAGGCACCACCGTCTGGAACGGTAATAAAACAACTTGCTTGGGTTGTCAAGGAAGTGGAAATGTACGGGTGGCAGCACCTGCAACCTTATGTGGGCAATGTCGCGGGCAGGGCACCGTTATTTCTCAAGGAAAAAGAGAACAATGTGGTGGTTGTGGTGGCTCTGGGTATTTTAAAGGGTAATAATTATAACACCCCCACCCAACTCAACCTACGTAATAACACATCTACATCTAGTAACACAATACTAAATACTCCTATTACAATTCCTAAACGTAAGATGGTATGTAGTAAAATGTAGTGAAGTTTTGCTTGAGACACCCAAAGAAATAAGACAAAAACAAGTAATGCTAACGTGGTAGCAAGAAAGTAATACCGCATATAACCAATCTCAAAATAGGTCAATAAAAAGAAAATTGGGACTAAGGTTAGTGCCGCTAAAATAGTGAGCATCCATTTTGAGACCCTTTCTCCATACACCACAGGAATGGTACGGTAGTTTTGTGTTAAATCCCCTTTAATATTTTCTAGGTCTTTTACCAACTCCCGCATTGAGATTAAAAGAAACAAAAAGGTGGCATGGACAAAAATGACCAATGCAAAATTGTGATAATAAATAAACACGGCAAAAAAGGGCACTACTGCTAAAATTGCTGCGGTGAAGTTCCCAATAAAGGGATATTTTTTAAGCTTATGAGAATAAAACCACAACATAAAAATATAGACAGAAAAGAAAACTACCGCCTTAAACGATACATAACTAGCGAATACTACCGAGAGAAAATTGAGCACAAAATAGGTGGTCAACTTAGTGCGCTGGCTCACCAATCTATCGAGCTTGGTCTTTAATGGCCTATTGATTAAATCCTTCTCTCTATCGTAAAAATTATTTATAATATATCCACCCGCAATAGCACTTGCAGATGCCAAGACCAGCATTAAAAGATTTACATCAAACAAGACTTTACGCCCAGCCAAGTGTGGCGCCATAATGTAAATAGCTGCTAAATATTGCGCAATTACAATAACTAAAATGTTGTATCCCCGCACCACAGAAAACAAACTGAAAAGTTTTAATAAAAAGAGTTTTTGCTTTCTGCTCAACATCACGGAGCCGTTTTAGAAAATCTAGAAGTTGTAAACTACTTCTAGTTTGTAGTCTTTTAAAGCCGCTTTGGCTTTTTCAAGGTCTTCAGTAAAACCTAGCATATACCCACCTCCACCAGAGCCACATAATTTTAGGTAATAGGCATTGGTTTCAATTCCCTTTTTCCAAAGTTTATGAAATTCCTTAGGAATCATAGGTTTAAAGTTATCTAGCACAACTTTGGAAAGGTGCTTTATATTTCCGAAGAGTGATTTTACATCTCCTTTTAAGAAATCTTCCACACAAGCATCGGTATGCTTTACAAATTGATTTTTAAGCATATTTCGGAAACCTTCCTGCTTCATCTTTTCCATAAAAATGTGTACCATAGGTGCTGTTTCTCCTGTGGTTCCACTATCTAATAAAAAGACGGCACCTTTACCACTTTCGGTTTGTGAAGGAATACCTGCAGGTTCGATATGGTCTTTAGAATTGATAAGAATGGGTAAACTTAAATAGCTGTTAAGCGGATCCAACCCTGAAGATTTGCCATGGAAAAAGGATTCCATTTCCGCAAAAATAGCTTTCAGTTGTAATAGCTTTTCACGAGTTAAGTTCTCCAGTACGGTGATTTTTTCGGTAGCGTATTTATCGTAAATGGCAGCCACTAACGCACCGCTACTACCCACTCCATACCCCTGCGGAATACTAGAGTCGAAATACAATCCTTTGGTGATATCTTCTTTTAGTCTATCCAAATCAAAATGCACCAACTTGGGTTGCTCTTTTTGTAACTTTTCCAAATATTCTGAAAAACGACGCAGATTGTCATTAGATTTAAACGTTCCCACCGTATGGTGTTCGTCAATCTTTAAGGCACCGTTGTAAAAATTATAAGGAATAGAGAGTCCTTTTGAATCTTTAATGATACCATATTCACCAAAGAGAAGGATTTTTGAATAGAAAAGGGGACCGTGCATACGCTTTTTTACTGTTGTAGTATAAAGATACTACATTTTAAATGATAACTCAACTGTACTGCAAATATAGTATTTATAAGCATATCTTATTGTGAAAAAAAACCAAAAACTCCTAAATTTAAAAGAACAACTTTCAGATTTTTAGTACCTTACAATAAAAATGTTGTGTTATGAAAAAAATTACTCTCTTAGGATTTGTATTACTTTCTATCTTTTCATTTTCTCAAACACATACGTGGACGGGCAATGGGGGCGATAATTATTGGAACAATCCCGATAATTGGGATGTTTTTTCGGTTCCAGATGGGACGAGCGATGTATTAATTTCGGGCAATGGAATTATAGTTGATGTAAGTGCGAACAACGAAGGCGGTACTATTGTCATTCAACAAGGTGCCAGATTAATTGTAAATGGCACACTAACCAGTCAGCAGACCCTTACCCTTAATAATGCCGAAATCGAAGTCATTGGAACATTGCAAAATAATGGGGGAATCATTGTGATTGAGCCAGGTGCTACGCTTATCGTGGAAGGCAGCATCACAAATGGTGTTCCCAATGAAATTGAGATAGCGGATGGGGGCGAACTTATATTTTTAGATGGAATATTGCAAGGTGGAATCATTGAAAATGACGGTACAATTTTGATAGAATCCAGTGAAATGAAAGAAATGCACGACGTTATTCTCAATAACCGAAGCGAAATCTTAATTTTAGATAGTGGCACCATTAGTTTGTATGGAATAACCACCATCAACAACGCACATGGAGCCGAAATAAATATCAATAGCCCTGGCGGATTAATTGAAGATAGTGGAGTTGCAACCGTAAATAATGATGGACTCATACGAAGAATATCGAACGGTGGCCCTGGTGCTTTTTATATGATTTTTGATATGAATAATTCTGGTATAATACTGTTGGACGAAGAACAGATTTTCTTGTTTTTAGTAGGCTCTCAAAATTTTACCAACAATGAAGACGGGTTTTTGATAGGTAATGGCTCCTACGATATTACTGCTAATTTTGTAAACAACGGATATGTGTACCCAGGAGGGTTTCACAGCGTTGGTGCGTTGGAATTCGTCAATAATTTTCATTTTCCGCCCAATGCGATACTCGAAGTAGATGTAATGAGCCCTTCAGAACACGATATGGTACACGTGTTTGGGTCACCCACCATTGAAGGAAATATCCGATTATATTTAATGGATGAATTGGCGCTTGATGATGAAATAACAGTGATTACAAGTAGCAATAATTTAAATTGTAATCTGCCTACTGAAATTTTAGCAAGCACCACCAACTTTAGCTACATCTTTGATGTAATTTGCGATAGTAATTCGGTGACGTTAAAAGTTTCTGAAATCATGGAGCTTTTGGGCACAGATGAATTTACTAAAACACCACATTTTTTTGTAAATCCTAATCCCGCTTCAGAAATCATTTCTTTTAATTATGCTTCTGAGATTCTTCAGCAATACGAAAACTTACAAATTGAAATATATTCAATATTAGGTCAAAAAATTGAGGCTAAAAAAGTGGCATCGGAAGTCACTCAAGTTGAAACATCGCAATTAACAAGCGGCATCTATATCGCAAAGTTAGTTTCAGAAAAAGGGGTTCTGGGAGCGACGAACTTTATAGTGGAATAGCTATAGTTTTTGAGCACCAAACCCTACTGAATCTTCAATAAACTCTCCGTTTTTGCAAAATGGCGTCAATTGCGTTTTTATAAATTCTGAAACGAGTGCTTTTTCAGCTTCAGGAAACAAAACATGGACGTTGGCACCTGCATCGAGTGTAAAACAAACCTTACTTCCTGTTTCTTTTCTGAAATCCCAAATCCGATTAATAATTTCTAATGTATTCGGCTTCATTAAAATAAAATACGGATTGGAAGTGAGCATCATGGCGTGTAACGACAGCGCTTCACTTTCCACAATACTTATAAATTCAGATAGATTTCCACTTTTTAATACAGGGATCAGTTTCGAGAGGTTTTCATTGGCTTGCTCAAATCGTTGTTCGGCAAAAGGGTGATTGTGCATTAAATTATGGCCCACGGTACTACTCACCTGCTTTTCACCTTTATCCACCAGTAAAATAGTGTCTTGGTAGTTTTCAAAATTTTTATGAACTGTATATGGATACGGAACACCGTATAAATTAGTGGCTTTACCAATTTGAGGATGTTCTCCCCAAACCACCAAAGGCCCTTCGATGCTTCGGCATGCGCTTCCAGAGCCTAATCGGGCTAAAAATGAAGCTTTTTTACTAAAGAAATCTTCGGAAATTTCAAAATCGCCTAACGATTTTTCTATTTCCATTAAACAACACGCCAAGGCACTCATTCCGCTGGCAGAGGAGGCAATTCCGCTGCTATGCGGAAAACTATTGGAGGTTTCAATTTTAAATTGATAATTTTTCAGAAATGGCACATAGGCTTCAACACGCTCAAAGAATTTCTGAATTTTGGGTTCAAAACCCTTTTCTTGCTTTCCGTCGAGATAGACTTCAAAGTCAAAACCTTCAGTACTTTTCTTCTGAAATAAAACGGAAGTTCTAGTATGACAGTTGCTCAACGTAAAGCTAATAGAAGCATTTTTAGGCAATTGCTCACCGTATTTTCCCCAATATTTTACCAAAGCAATATTGCTAGGCGATTGCCAAGAAACTTTTCCTTTTACTGGAGACTGAGTGTATTTTTCTGGAAGAAATTGGCTTTTATTCATAAGCAACTTTGAAAAACAAATATAACCATTTACCCATGCTTTGCATAACCTGTGATGACATTTTAAAACCAAACCGATGTTATACAAAATGAGATTAATATGTAGTTGATTTTTAGTATCTTTCCCTATCTACTTTAGATGGGGCAATGACACAATTAGCAGCACAATGGGAACTTGTTTCTAAAATTAAAGCCAATAATGAATTGGTTTTAAAACAGTTATACCAGAGCAACTACAAAAAAATTGAAGTTTATATTTTAAAAAACAGTGGATCTATGCCCCAAGCAAAAGATATCTATCAGGAAGCGTTTATTACGGTTTGGAAAAATATTAAAGAAGGAAAGTTTTCGCCACATAACGAAACAGCACTTCAAGGATATTTATATCAAATTGCCAAAAACAAATGGACAGACGAGCTTCGTTCTTCACGATTTAAAAAAACGAATTCGTTAGAATCATTTCATCAATTTTCTGAAAACGGGGAAGAAAACACGACTTCATTATTTGAAGAAAAAGAACAAAAAATAGCCCTAGCAGAAAAGGCTTTTCAAAAGATAGGTGATGAATGCAAACAATTGCTTTCTCAGTTTTATTTCGAAAAAAAATCGCTTAGAGACATTGCTGCTTTATTTAATATTGGAGAAGCATCCGCTCGAAACAAAAAATATCGCTGTATTCAGCAATTAAAAGAATTGGTTACATACAATGAATAAAGATTCTAAAATATCACAAGAATTACTGGAAACTGTGGAGCGGTATCTCAACAATACTATGGATGCTACGGAAAAACTTCAGTTTGAAAAGTCTCTCGAAGAAAACAATACCTTAAGGCAGCAAGTAGAAGACATTAAAATTCTTCTTTCTGGTATTGAAACTGCTAGCCTGCGTGAAAAAATGGAAGAATTTCACCATCAAATGGCGCAAGAAACAAAAGAGATTCCAGTACGAAACATTACCCAAAACAATAGGACCAACAGTAGGCTTTTTTATGCCGTTGCTGCATCTGCAGTAATTTTATTGGGTATTTTTTGGGTATTCAATCCCAAAAATTCTAACGAACTATTATTTAATGAATATTTTTCTGTTGACCCTGGTTTACCTACTACTATGGGTAGTACGGATGAATTCAGTTTCTATGATGGAATGGTAAATTACAAGCGGAAGGAATACGATGAAGCCCTAGAAAAATGGAGGCAACTTCTCAATCAAAAAAATAACAACGACACCCTTAATTACTTTATTGGTGTTACATATTTGGCGAAAGGAAATACAGAAGAAGCCATTCCTTTTTTAGAAAAGGTGACCACCCAAAAGGAAAGCATGTTTTTAGAGGATAGCTATTTTTATTTAGGACTTTCAAATTTAAAAAATGACAACCTAAAAGATGCTAAAGAAAACTTCAGAAAAAGTAATACACAAGAGGCTCAAAAAATATTAAAAGTTCTGGAAAAGTAGTCATATGAAAGGCTTGAAAACATATTTATTAGCTTTCATTGTATGTTTTAGCCTAAAACCTTTTACAGTATTTTCTCAAGATAACCCTGAAAAAGGTATCTATCAAATTGAAAAATGGATTAAAGCAGATTCCATTACTGAGGCACAAGCATTACTTGAAACAAAACTTACCCATTTCCGAAGTACAAAAAATTATGATAGTCTCATAAGCTACATCGAGATTGTAGGGAGTTATGCACTTGCAAAAGGTGATAGACAAAAAGCGTACAAAAAAGCAGAACAATTTGTCGCAGAACTTAATAAAAGCAATGACCCCACATACATATCTTTAGCATTGCAACGCTTAGGGTATTTGCATAGCGGGACTGGAGATCCTCGAAAAACGTATGCTATTTTTGAAAACGCTTATGAGTTTGCAAAACAATCTAATAATCCCAAAAAAGCAGACCTCGCTAATGTTAAATATAGGTTAGGTTACGAAGCACAAAATTTTGGTGATTTTCAACTCGCTAAAAAACACTATCTCGATGCCGCCAAAACCCTCGATTATATTAATAGTAAAGATGTAGAATTCTATCAACAAATTTACAATGCCCTTGGCGGTATGATGTGGATGGAAGCAAAATTGGATAGTTCGAGTTATTATTTTAAAAAGTCACTCATCGAATTAGAAAAAGCAGATGAAAGTGATTTAATGAATGCGCTATTTCGTCCAGCCCTTATTAAAATGAATTTGAGTGTGCTTAAAAATGCCTTAGGCGAAAATCAAGAGGCCATTTCACTTTCTCAAGAAAGCATCAAAGGGTTTGAAGCCTATATTGAAAAATCTACAGACGAATTTAGAATCCTAAGCGCCAAAAGACACCGAGCCACCGCTATTGAAAATTTAGGTAGCTACTATCACACCATAGGTGAATTTAAAAAAGCTGAAGCTTTAATAACCTATGCTAATGCTGAAAAAAAGAAATTTTTAGAGCCTAATAGTAGTGGGATGATTATCTCTCGTATTATCCTTGCGCAAGCGAAGACCGCTGTCCGTGATTTTGAAGCTGCCAAAATCCTTCTTGAAGAAGCTTTAAAAATTATAGAAGAAAACCCTGGTATTGAAAATTACTGGAAATCTGCCACCCTTACCACCTTAGCCACCGTTTATGAAAATTTAGGCGATACAGAAAAAGCATATAAATTTTATACCGAAGGAAATTTAGCATATAAAACTACACTACAAGGAAAATACAACAAAGACTATTTTGATGAACTTATAGATGTCTCAAACTTTTATGCAACATCTGGCTACCCAGAAAAAGCAATGCAAGTTGCCGAGGAAATTTATTACGAAGCCAAAAAAGGAGACTTTAAAAACACACTTCAGGATTTTTATCACACCGTAAATCTAGCCGAAATAGCCTATAAATTGAATGAATATGATAAAGCAATTCAATATGCAGAAGAAGCATTATCCTTTCAATTAGGGGATAAAAACACCCTCGTTATAGAATACCGAAAGCCAAAAGCATTGTATGTTTTGGTAGCAGCACAATATGCTCAAGATAAAAGTGCTTCTATCAAAAAACTTTTGGCTATGCTAGAAAAAGTAGAAGAAGGATTATCCATTTTAGAAACTCGAAAAGCAACCATAAAGAATTATGAAGATTTGAGCTTATTTATCGAAGAAAATAATCAGCTTTTTGAACTCGCCAAAAAAATTAGACTTCACCTATATCAAAAAACTAAAAATGAAGCCTACTTAGATGATGTTTTATCACTTCACGAAAGTTCGATGTATTCTCGTATTCGCTCCAGACTTAATCTAAGAAGTGACGTATTATTATCCAAAATTCCACAAGAGGTGGTCACTCGTGAACGTCAATTAAAAAATAACCTGAATAAAATTGTAATCGGCGAAACCACAAATGCAATTGACTCCTTTTTTGAAATAAATAATTCTTGGAAGCATTTTATAGACACTCTAAAAACTCAATATCCAGAATATTACAAACTACACTATGCCACGTTGGAAGAATCTGTAAGCGATATCCAAAAGTATATCGACAAAGAAACCACTGTAATTCGTTACTTTTTTATTGAAGAAAACCTGTACGCACTGGTTATGAGTGCTTCAGAAAGGAAACTATTCCCGCTTGGTTTTAAGGATGTTAAAGGATTAATTCAGCAGGTATCTTCAAAGGAATTTGATGTTCAAAAAATAGCGCCTAATTTACATCTATTGTATGAAGCACTCTGGAAACCCTTTGAAGGTGAGGTTACAACCAAAAATATGGTGATTGTTCCAGATCGTGAACTTTTCAATTTAAGTTTTGAAATGCTCACGCCTCAACCTATTTCCAGTTTTTCTGAAATGGCTACCCATAGTTTGCTTTCAAAATATAACATAAGCTATCAATTTAGCATGTTGGTTATGAAGCCAAAGCAAAATGTAGTGAATACCTATGATGCTAATTATGTGGCTTTTGCGCCAGAGTTCTCAGACAAAATGAAACAAGAATACCAAATGGTTGTAAAAGATTCCTTGGCCTTGGATGAAGCATACCTTAATTTATTGCCGCAACCCTTTAGTGTGGATGTCATTAAAAAATATTCTCGGCAATTTAATGGTACGTCTTTTTTAAATGAAGAAGCCTCCAAACAATTGTTCAAAACATCAGCCGGAGAGCACAAGATCATCCATATTGGCACCCATGCCGAAAGTGATAATATAAGTCCAGAACTTTCCCGCTTGGTATTTGCAAAAAATAGTGATGCTTCCAACCTAGATGACAATTATTTGTATACCTACGAAATTTACAACTACAACCTTTCTTCTAATCTTGCCATCCTTACTGCTTGCGAAACAGGAAAACCGGGTTATCAAGCTGGGGAAGGAATGATATCCTTGGCGCATGCTTTTAATTATGCAGGAAGTGAAAGTATTTTAACGAGCCTTTGGGAGATTGACGAGGAATCCAGCTCAAAAATTATTCAAAGTTTCTACAATTATCTCTCCAAAGGATTACCCAAAGACGAGGCATTGCGGAAAGCAAAACTAGATTATATTGCATCGGCCAAAGGCAGAACGGCTTCACCACAATATTGGGCCGGATTGGTGCTTATTGGCGATACAGCACCTATTGAATTTAAAAGCTCTTTTACTGTTTTATATTGGATAATTGGTGCAATATTATTTGTTTTACTACTGTTTTGGTTTCTGAAGAAAAAGAAATAGCCACTTCCATTTGATGACATTTTATTGGTTTTACGATGTACTCGAAAGAGTAACCATAAAACTAAATCGTCATGAAAAAAATTCTAATTGTATGTTTTGCATTTCTATTATCAATCCCTTTTTTGGGTCAGGGCATTCCTCCCAGAGAAGAAGTAAATCTCGATGAAGTTTATAGTCAGTACAATCTTTCCGGAGAAGGAGTATTAGTTGTCATTTTAGATAGAGGAATAGATTACCGACACCCAGATTTTATAGATGAAAACGGCAATACCCGAATTGCATATATCTACGATATGTTGGATCCAACTGGAGCAGGAAGCAACCCCTATGGTATAGGCACTATTTTTACACAAGCCCAAATAGATGCTGCACTTGATAATAACGACCCCCCTTTATCTACAGATAGATATGGGCACGGTACGGCAACAACAGGAATTGCAGCTGGAAATGGAAGTGGGACTGCTGGTTTAGAATTTCAAGGAGTAGCTCCTAAGGCAACAATTATTAGCATTAAAATAACACACGACCCTTTTCCTGCTTTTGGTAGCGAACCAGGACAAAGTGGCTTTTTTGACCCTTCCTATTTACCTGTTGCCATGCAATTTGCTGAAGACAAAATCGCAGAACTTGGCTTACCTGCAGTGACTTTAATGAACATAGGTTCAATTGGTGGTCCAACTGATGGAACCAGCAATATTGCAAGAGCGATTGATGATTTTGTAACCAATACAGGGACTCCTTTTTTATGTGGTGTAGGTGATGATGGTGGAAATGATAATCACGCTTCTGGAACTATTTCTTCTTCACAAACTATTGAGATAGAGATACAAAAAGGTGAAACTGGGAATGTGAGATTCGACTTATGGTACAGTGAAGACGATCGCTTTACGGTAAGTATCGAGCGCCCAAACAATACAGTTCACGGTCCATTCACGGCTCCCAATGGACCAAATGCTTCGGCAGATCAAAACTTAGGAGATATACAAATCTATCATCGCGGTGCTAATGTTGAATTCTGGCAAGCCACTTCTAACAGGAGAGAATTAATGATAGATATTAGTGGCGCTACAGGTACGTATAAAGTAATTCTTGAAGGTACTCAAATAAATAACGGCGGATTTCATGCAACCCTTAACCCCTCTACATATTACAACAACAATAAGTTTTTAACCTTCGTAACTTCTGGTTATAGTATTAATGATTATGCAAGTTCAAATTTGGTTATTACTCCAGGAGATTATGTAGTTCAAAATGAATGGATTGACATTAATGGTATTCCTAGGGATATTACTGGACAAGGAGAAGCGGGTGAACTTTGGATTGGCTCAAGTTCAAGTCCAACTCAAGACGGTAGATTAGGAATTGATTTTGTAGCTCCAGGGGAGGTATGTCACGCCGCCTATGCAGATAACACCTACTATGAGAGTTTTTCGTTTAATGTGCTTCAAAATAGTAATGGATTATATGGAATTCAAAATGCAGTGAGCGCTGCAGCTCCCTTATCTATGGGAGTGATTGCTTTAATGCTCGAGGTGAATCCTGATTTAACCCCACAACAAATTAAAAACATCCTTCACGATACTTCCAGACAAGACGCAAATACAGGTACTGTTCCCAATGATACTTGGGGGTATGGAAAGTTAGATGCACTTGCCGCCATAAACGCAGCGTATGCAAGTTTAGGAGTTTCTGAAAACAATTCACTAGAAGCAACAATTTTCCCGAATCCTTCAAATGGGGAATTTACCATTGTCATTCCCAATGCTATTTCAAAGATAAAAGTAGAACTCAATAATACCCTTGGCCAAGTCCTTCAAACTACCTATTATGAATCTACCAATTCTATTAATTATCGCATTGACGGAGCCTCAGGTCTATATTTTCTGAAAGTAATAAACGAAGAAACCAACCTTCAAAAAACTATAAAAGTTATTAAAAACTAACCAAAAACTCTTACCATTCTTAAAAGCTGTCATTACGCGTGACAGCTTTTTTTATTTATTGTGATGACATTCTCCTTTTTTTCCGATGAAATAGTAAAGCATGTATTCACTCTAACTATTTCAATTATGAAAAAACTAGCCATTCCATTATTACTTTTATTAGTAGGGGTTGCTTTAACAGCTTTCAGTTTTATTTCTGGGGGAAGTACCTCTGGCGAACTGGATGTAGAAATTGTTAAAACCTCAACTATTATGCCCGCAGCACACAATGTGTACGCCAACCCCGATGCCCTTAACGGAAAGTATTTTCTGTTTAAAACCAAAATCACGAACAACACCAATATAGCTTTAGAAGATGTCACCGTGAGATATCGAATTCCAGGCTACATTGATTGGACTGAGTTGGATGTTATTGGTGAAATGTACCAAGGACAAACAGCTTCGGTTCTTTGTTACCCTAAATTTAAAGAAGACATAGCCGAAAAAACAGCCGAATCTACCGAAAAAGCTGAAATCGAAATCAGTTGGGACGGTGCTGAAGAGGACGACATTGTGGAAGAAGACTTTTCCTTTAGAATTTCTAATCGCAACGAGTATATGTTCACTAATATTCCTTCGGAAGAAATCGCTGGATGGGGAGATGTTTATAACAATGATGCGCTCTTGGCTTGTTTTGTAACACCTAACGATCCTATTGTAAAATATTACACACAAAATATTCAGGAAAAAATATTAAAAGGAGAAGCAGCAGGTGTTACCAAAGATCCAAAGGAAGCCGTGCGGTTTTTAGCTGGAATTTATCAAGCGACCATGCAATCTGGAATGGTCTATAGCGGGACTAAGGGTATTCCAGAATCCCTTCAGGATGTTTCACAATTATCACAACATAATCGTCTTCCACGTGAAGTTATTACAGGAAATACAGGCCTTTGCTTAGAACTTAGTCTACTATACGCGAGTGTTCTTTCCAATGCAGGATTAGACCCTATTATTTTTCTGGTACCAGGTCACGCATATCCTGGATTTAAACTAAATGGACAGTTTTATGCCCTCGAAGCAACTGGAATTGGTGGCGAAGGCTTGGGAGGCTCTATGTCTGTAGAACAAGCCTTTGAAAAAGGGATGAAACAATTAGGTGAGTTTATGCAATATGCACAACAAGGGGATCCAAGATACACCTTGGTAGATATTCACGCTGTAAATCTTGATGGGGCTACCCCAATGAATTTAAAAGACGATGATTTTTTAAGAAAAAAAGTAGATGACATTGTTGCAAACTGGAGTTCTAAATTAAATATGTCTAACAATGCCATCGCTCAGAACAGTGGCGGTGGTAATGCCTCTAATAATTCAACTAATTCGGGAGGTTCTGCAAGTAGTGGTTTATCATTTTCAATCCCAAGAGGATGGCAAACCTATCAGTATCCCTACCCCGACCTACCCATTTTAACAGCTCAGGTGGTATCCCCTTCCCAAGAAGTGGTAGTTTCAGTTTTTGATGTTCAAACATCAAGTGCTCAGGTAGCGCTACAAACAGTTGCTACAGGGTTATCCTACTACGGAAGTGAACTTCAGTATCAAATAAACGGAAACCAAATTGTTGGGCAAACCTATTCTCAAAACGGAACGCTTAACTGGGTTGGGAAAACAGTAAGAGGCCCCAACGGAATGAGATTTGTAGCCGTAGGTAGCTACGACTACCTCTACAATCAAAATTCATCTGTCATCAATCAAATTTTTAAAAGCATTCGATAAAATCAACCATTATGAAAACACTTAAAAATATACTTATTGTAGGGCTTTTAATCTTCTTTGGAAGTAGTATCGCACAACAAACCCAACAAAAAATTGAAATGAAAATCGATTCCATAGGCAATGCAAAAATTACCGTGTCGATGACTATGAATGCGCAGGAATGGCAAAATTGGACTTCCAGTTTAGGAAACAATCCTGCTGCCTTAAAGAGAGAAATAGAAAGAAGTATGCCTGCCTATTTTTTAGACGATTTTAAACTGGATAAAGATGATATGAACCGTTCTTTCTCCTTAAGTCTTAATGCCTATGGGGTTTGTAAAATAGACAAGCGTGGAAAATGGTCTTTAGAAACCGATCAAAAAAATGCCAATGTCACTGAATTAACTGATCATAAATATATGCTTGTGAGTAGTCCTCCAGAATTAGGCGGAATGATACAGCAAACATTTTTAGTAGAATTCCCTAAAGCCGCAAAGGACATCAAGGTGGACAAGGATGCTTTTAGCGAATCGGTTTTTGAATTTAAAATGGAAGGCCCTTCTTCTTCTGGTGGCAACTATTTGCGTTATACAGGAATATTTCTAATAGTGATTGGAGGTGCATGGAGTGGTGTTTCATTACTTAAAAAATAGTCGCCTTTTTTTGCCCAAAATCAATATGCCTAAAATCACTTAACCTACTTATGCTTCTTTAAACTAATTATTATGAAAAAAGTAGCATATCTTTTAGTATTTATTTCAACCATAGGTTTTTCTCAAGTTGGAATTGGAACAACTACTCCCGATGCTTCATCGTTACTTGATATTACAAGCTCTAGTGCAGGAATTTTAATTCCACGAATGACTGAAACCGACCGCACAAACATTGCCTCACCAGCTACGGGTCTGTTAGTTTATCAAACTAATAATACGGCAGGATTTTGGTTTTATAATGGAAGCTCGTGGATAAATATTCCTACAACGGCAGGTTCTGGGGAATTTCAAAGTATTGGAGGAGTTGTGCAAAACACGACCAATGTTGGGGGAGATGATTTTGTTTTTGGAGCTACAACACTATCTGGATCTGATTCAAAATTTTGGTTTGACAAAAGTAAAGCAGCTTTTAGGGCTGGGGAAGCATCTGGGACTGAGTGGGATGATCTAAACGTCGGTACTGGTTCCATAGCATTAGGAAGTCAAACAACGGCTTCGGGTGAATATTCAGTATCCTTAGGTTTATTTTCTAATGCCGCAGGAGATTATAGCTTTTCCGCTGGTGGATTTGCCAACGGATATGGATCTGTAGCATTTGCTGGCGGACAAGCTGAAGGGTTAGGCTCCATGGCTCTTGGAAGTGGTGCCATAGCACAAGGTGAAAATGCTTTTGCATTAGGGGAAAGTGCTAACACCAATGCAGATTATGCCGTGGCATTTGGATTTAGCGCAAGTGCTACCTCTCAATATGCTGTGGCTATGGGCGGAAGCTCCATTAGCTCGGGTAGTAATGCTTTCTCCGCAAGTGGTGGCAACGCATCTGGAACAGGTGCAGTAGCATTTAGTACCGGTCAAGCCGCAGGAGATTATAGCTTCGCATTTGCAGGTGAAGCCAGTGGCAATGGAGCAATTGCATTTATTGGCAGTGATGCTATTGGTGACAACTCTATGTCTTTTGGAGCATCTTCTCAAGCATTAGGTGAAAGTTCAATTGCCATGGGAGCTGACGTAACAGCCTATTCCTATGGAGAAACTGTATTTGGATTTGATGCTGAAAGTTATACTCCTTCAAGTACCACCACACCTATTGCATCAGACAGGTTATTTGTTATTGGTAATGGTGGAACTCCATCAGTTCCTTCAATAAACAATGCCTTTACCATGTTAAAGGATGGAAAAACTGGGTTTAGTAGAATTCCCACAACTAATATTCTAGAGGTAGAGGGCGATGCTTCTAAAACTACTCCAGGATCTTGGCTAGCCAACAGTGATGGGAGGCTAAAAACGAATATAGAGACAATTTCAGAAGAAAAAGCACTAGATAAAATTTTAAAGTTACGAGGGGTTACTTACCAATGGAACGACCACACTACAGGTTATAAAAGACCAGAAGGGACTCAATACGGTTTTATAGCCCAAGAGCTCATGCAAGTTTTCCCAGAGAAGGTAAGCATGGATAATATGGGTTACTACCAAACAGCCTATGGAGATTATGACGCTGTTTTTGTTCAAGCATTTAAAGCTTTGAATAGTAAAATTGAGGCCTTACAAAAAGATAACACGCAATTAAAAGAAGAAAATGAAATGCTTAAAATGAAGCTTGACAAAATAACGGAACTTGAACTTAGACTTGAAGCATTGGAATCAGTTCAAAATTAAAATTATGCACTGAGTTCGATTAATTTTACTATGGTATTGTAATTTCTTGCGGTAGCAGAAACATTTAGTTTCTTTTCAAAGAAATTGTTGCCCAATTTAGCTTTACCCGCACCCTGTGCATAATATATATAAACGCAATTCTCTGTTATGTAAAATTCCTCATTTGAGTTTGAGAACGTTGTTGTTAATGCTATATGCTCCAGAGATGGTTTTTCTTCCAATAAAATGAAATAGCTTTTTTTTAGCTTTTCGTCAAAAAAAGGTGATTTTAACAGTATTTTATCCAATTCTGAAGCTTTTTTAACCAAAACAGACACTTTATAGCCATATTTTACCTCAATAGCATTTGTAATTTTAGCTGCCAAATTTATCTCATTTTCTGTCCCAAAAACAACATTTCCGCTTTGGATATAGGTGGCTACTTTTTCAAATCCCAAAGATTCAAAAAGCAACTTTAAATCTGCCATCAAAATCTTTTTGTGTCCCCCAACATTAATCCCTCTTAAAAAAGCAATGTATCTTGTCATATATTTTTAATTAAAGATTGTGCTACAATAAATCCTCCCGTCCAAGCATTCTGAAAATTAAATCCTCCTGTAATGGCATCAATATTTAATACCTCCCCAGCAAAGTATAAATTAGGGACGATTTTACTTTCAAACGTTTTAAAATTTACTTCCTTTAAATCGATCCCTCCAGCTGTCACAAATTCTTCTTTAAAGGTACTTTTCCCTGTTACTTGAAACTGAGATTGCGTTAACTGATGGGCTATATTTTGAAGTTGCTTTTTTGAAATCGTTGCCCAAATTTCATTTTCAGATATTCCGGAAACTTTCAGTAAGCTTTGCCATAAACGCTTCGGCACATTTAATTGCGCATATTTATACAGTGTTTGCTTTGGGTTAACGTCTTTTAATTCTAATAATGCTATAACGGCTTCCGATTCAGAAAGGTCATTCAACCAATTCACTTTAATAGAAAAGTGATAACCTGTTGGTTCCAGCATTCGTGCTCCCCAAGCAGATAGTTTTAAAATAGCAGGACCGCTCATCCCCCAATGGGTAATGAGTAAGGGTCCTTGGGATTCAAGAAGTATTTTTCCTTTTTCTGAAATTACTTGTACTGAAACATCGGTTGCTATCCCTGGCAAATCTGCAATTCTATCATCTTTTATATTGAAGGTAAACAGCGAAGGAACTGGAGGGACGATGGTGTGTCCTAACGATTCTAAAAGTTTCCAAACTTTAGGATTACTTCCCGTAGCGATTACTAATGTCTTGGCTAAAAAATCTTCTGAAGTCGTTGAGATTTTAAATGCGTTCTCATCTTTATCAATAAATTTTACCGAACAGTTTTTATGTAAATCAATTTTGAGCCTAGAAATTTCCTTTAAAAAACAATCGATGATTGTTTGAGAACTATCTGAAACAGGGAACATTCTTCCATCCTCTTCAATTTTGAGTACTACTCCTCTCTTTTCAAACCAATCTATGGTATCTCCTGTCATAAATGTATGAAATGGCCCTAACAATTCTTTTTCGCCTCTAGGGTAGTTTTTTATTAATTCATTTGGGATAAATTCGGCATGGGTAACATTACATCGCCCACCGCCAGAAACTTTTACTTTGGTAAGTACTTCTTTCCCACGTTCCAAAATTGCAATTTTTGCCTTGGGTAATTTTTCAGCGGCATTGATAGCTGTAAAAAATCCAGCAGCACCTCCTCCTACAATTACGATGTCGTATGTATTATTCACATTTCAAAACTACTGAATTAATACCTTAATTTTTCTGAGGTTTTATTAATATGTATCAAATTTGAATAGGATCAATAGACAAATTCCACATAAAAGTTATAAACCACTGTTAATAAGATAATTGTAGGAAAAGTAAAAGCAATTCAATTATTTAGTAAATTTCACCTACTAACAACTAAATCAATACATTATGTTTTCAAAAAGTAATTTAATTAGTACGCTTGTTACAGCGGTTTGGGGCTATTTTGGAGGTTGGTTAATTTGGGGAATGCTTGTGGATCCTATTTTAACAGAACACTCTACCGCCACTGGCATTATGAGAGAAATGCCAGACATGGTGCATCTTATTATTGGATGTATTATTGTTGGTTTTGCTTTATCAACAATTTATAGTAAATGGGCCAACGGAAATTTTAGCCCTACTACTGGAATGACATTTGGTGTATGGGTTGGAATTTTAATGGGTTTTGGTGAAGGGATGGTAAATTTTGCGGTAATGGACATGTTAGACCTTACAGGAACTTTAATCAACGGTGTTACTTATGTTGTATTCTATGCTATAATGGGGTTATTAGCTGGCTTGGTATACCAAAAAACAAGTCCTGCTTAATCTACAAGACACTTAAAGTAAAAAGCTTCAGTTTGTGCTGAAGCTTTTTTTGTTTAATTTAAATTATAATGTTTCATACTTACAGTAATTTAGCACTATGATTTTGTTCTATTTTCTTTGTGTTATTTTCATAATAAGTCCATTCTTTCCGCTTACTAATAACCCACATTGGTTTTTTAGAACACCCGATTTTATAAGATTACAGTCTCTTGTTGTAGCAATCACCTTATTGATTTTGTTATTTGTATTCAACTCAAATCCCAATACTTTTCAATGGATTTTAGTCATTGGATTATTAATTGTCATCCCTTATCAATTTGAAAAAGTATATCAATATTCGTCCCTTTTTAAAAGAAGAAAATCTTCCTTACCTAAAACAAAAATATCCTTGTTAGCAGCCAATGTGTTACAGGATAATACACAATATGAAAAGTTTTTAGCAATTATAAAGAAATATAATCCCGACTTAGTTTTAGGAATGGAAACTAATAAAGCTTGGGAAAATTCTATTTCGACTATCGAAGAAAAGTATCCATATACTGTAAAAATTCCGTTAGAAAATTACTATGGAATGCATTTATATTCCAAAAAAAAATTGTTTAATGTTTCAAAAAAATATCAAATTGAAGAAGACGTGCCTTCCATATTTTGCGAAGTAGAAATAGAAAAAGGAAAAAACATACTCCTAATATGTTTACACCCTGCTCCTCCCAGTCCTACCGAAAATGATACTAGTATAGAACGAGACGCCGAACTCATGCTCACAGGTAAATTGATACGAAAACAAGAACTACCCACAGTGGTGTGTGGCGATATGAATGATGTAGTATGGAGTCGCCCAACAAGGTTATTTAAAAAAATGACTGGAATGAAAGACCCCCGTGTAGGAAGAGGATTTTTTCCAACTTATCATGCAAAATATTGGTTTATGCGCTTTCCTTTAGATCATTTATTTCATACTAAAGACCTAATAGTGGGTAAGATGGAGCGAACTCGATACTTTGGCAGTGACCACTTTGGAATGTACTATGAAATACACATAAAAAACACTCCTGAAACACCTAAAAATCCATATCTAAAACAAGATGAAAAAGAGGAAATAAACGAACTTATTGAACGGTCTGAGTAAAACTTTTACGGAACCAAATACTGTATCGTTACTTTTTTTCTTCCCCATTCCCTTGCAGCCTGTACATTTGTGCCAAAATAGATATCTATTCTTTTTTTCCATTTAGCGTGCATCTTATCATTCACAATAAAAATACCTTCCAAACCCTCTATTTTAACTTTGGTATTGCGGGTTAGGCCTAACTTTATCAAATCATTAGAAACTGCAATAGATTTTTTATCGGGATGTAACGTATCTCCCCAGGCAGTATTATAGGGGTCCCCATCAGTTTGCCATGCTGTAGAATTATAGGCCGTGGCAACTACCTCAAGTGTACACCATTCTTCTTTTTCTTTACAAGAAAACAAATTGATTACTAAAAGAAATAGGAATATGTTACACCAATTTATCTTCATGGCTATTAATAAAAATCTGGTTTTCAGCAAAATAAATTTAGTGAATTTTGAATAGGATATCTTCACTTGGAGATAAAATCTTATTCGCCTTTTTGGTTACCCCTATTCTGAAGTTATGAGAATGTCTCCAATTCATTTTCAATCATGGGTTTACTTTCTTCAGAAAGTCCAATAACCGATTGGCAATTTGGACACGAAAATTGAACCCCAAGAAGTAATTGTTTGCTGTCTGCAGGTATTTGGGCTTGACAGTTTGGGCAAGGAATAGAAATGGTTGTATTCATTTACAATAAATAAGCATTCAAGATACTGCTATAATTGAAAAACTCCAATTTTCAATGAAGTTAATTCCATAAAAAAGCCCTTCATTTTTGAAGAGCTTTTTCAAGTGCGGCTGAAGGGAGTCGAACCCCCACGCCTTGCGGCACTAGATCCTAAGTCTAGCGTACATTTGCCCAAACAACACCAAAGTCATTCATTTTCAATTGATTATAAAAAACATCATTTTCTTTGATATCATCTAATATCAATTGATTTCAACATTTGTTGTACCTATGTTGTACCCAGAGAAACTAATAAATTTGTATCTTTAGGGAAACTTCTTGGTAAACTAAACATTCAAAATTGAATGTTGTACCTATGTTGTACCTGATTTGGCTTTCGTACGCAAAACAGGTCAATTATGTCATCAAACGCCAAGATAGTTCTTCGCAAAAAACCGAACAGTAAAGGACTCTATCCATTAGCTATTCGAATCACAAAAAATCGTCGTTCAACATATCAATATGTTGGTCATTATATCGATTTAGAAGATTGGGACGAAAAAAATATTCGGGTAAGAAAATCTAATCCAAATGCTGATAGTTTAAATAAACTGCTATCAAAAGAACTCTCAAATGCAAATAAAGCACTGATTGATTTGCAATCAGAACACAAAGATGCTTCTGCAAACCAAATCAAAAAAGAGCTATACGCATTGGGTAATACTTCTACCTTTTTTGAACTTGCCCAAGAGCATCTCGATGAATTGAAAGTTGCTGAAAAATTAAACCGCCTATCAACAGATAGTGCTTTGGTAAGTTATATCTTAAAATTCAATAAATCCAAACAACTTTCCTTTCAGGAAATCGACGAGCGTTTCCTGAAGAAATTGATGATATATCTAAAAGTTGAACATTCTCTAGCTGAAACGTCAATAATGAATATACTGGTATTTATCCGCTTATTGTTCAATAGGGCAATAAAGCTTAAAATTGTTAGTAGGGAATTGTACCCTTTTGGCGGTGATAAGATTAAAATTAAGTTTCCAGAAACAAATAAAATTGGGTTGAATATTATTGAAGTAAGAGCTATAGAGGCTCTTGATAATTTAACGTTAGCCGAAATGCACACAAGAAACGTTTGGCTTTTCAGCTTCAATTTTGCAGGAATGCGAGTTACTGATGTGCTATGGATAAAGTGGTCAGACATATATGACGACAGATTGCATTATAGAATGAACAAAAACTCAAAGTTACTATCCTTGAAAATTCCCGATAAAGTTTTAAAGATTTTGGATTATTACAGAGATGATAAGAGATATGCAACGGATTTTGTCTTCCCAGAATTAAAAAAAGCGAATCTTGATGATGCAAAAGACATCTATAACAAAAGAAAGACAGCCACCAAAAAATTCAATGACAACCTAAAATCCATTGCGAAAAAGGCAAAAATAGATAAGAAGGTTACTATGCACATTGCAAGGCATACTTTTGGTAATATCGCTGGTGATTCTATACATCCATTGATGCTTCAAAAACTATACCGTCACAGTGATTTAAAGACAACTCTTAATTATCAAGCTAATTTTATTCATAAAGAAGCTGATGATGCTTTGGACAGCGTTGTGAATTTTTAAGAATTCAATTTTTTTGAAAGAGTTATTATATTGATTTTAGTAAATACTACAGCAGAATTAGGTTGCGGCTCACTTCCACGTCATTTTCTGTAAACGTACCGCATTGAAAATAGCCAAAAGTGCCACACCGACATCTGCAAAAACCGCCTCCCACATCGTTGCCAGACCACCTGCCCCTAAAATCAATACAATTATTTTCACACCGAATGCCAAACCAATATTTTGCCAGACAATTTTTCGTGTAGAACGTCCAATTTTAATTGCTCTTGCAATTTTACTTGGTTGGTCTGTTTGGATGATAACGTCTGCGGTCTCAATGGCGACATCGCTGCCTAAACCACCCATTGCAATACCTACATCACTTACTGCCAAAACTGGCGCATCGTTTATGCCATCGCCAATGAAAGCTACTCTTCCGTCATTTTCGGACATCAATTTTTCGACTTCGTTCAATTTATCTTCTGGAAGCAATCCGCCTTTTGCGGTATCGATGCCCATTTCTTTTGCGACTTGTTGTGTGATGGAATCCTTATCGCCCGAAAGCATTATGATTTTTGAAATACCAGAATCACGAATTTGTTTGATGGCTTCGTGGGCATCATCCTTCAATTCATCAGCAATGATTACATAACCAGCGAATTTGCCTTCAATGGAAACCATAACAATTGATTCCACAATTGTGTCGGTTTCAGAAGGAACTTCAATATTATTTGAAATCATCAATGCCTTATTTCCCACCAAAACGGCTTTACCATTTACCGTTCCTTTCAGTCCTTTTCCTGCCACTTCGGAAACATTACTTGCTTGAAAATCTTCGCCTTTGTCTTTGTATTCCATAATTGCCTTGGCAATGGGATGGGTGGATTGTTCTTCCATCGCCATCAGATATTTCATAAAATCGGTTTCTCCCCAATCAATTGACTTTATTTCCTTGATTTTAAAGACACCTTTGGTCACAGTTCCAGTTTTATCCATAACAACCGTATTCACTTTGGTCATTTCATCTAAAAATGAAGCACCCTTAAATAGAATCCCATTTTTTGAAGCTGCTCCCAATCCACCGAAATATCCTAATGGTATTGATATAACCAACGCACAGGGACAGGAAATAACTAAGAAAATTAATGCTCTGTACAACCAATCACGAAACACGTAATCATCAACAAAAAAATAGGGCAGAAAAGTCAGACCTATGGCAAGAAATACAACGATAGGGGTATAAATTCGTGCAAACTTTCTGATGAACAATTCAGTCTTTGATTTCCGTGCGGTAGCATTTTCCACCATATCAAGAATTCTTGCAATGGAACTATCCTTAAATTTTTTGGTGGTTTCAATTTCAATAACGCCGTCCAGATTAATACTTCCCGCAAATACTTTTTCGCCCTTTGCTATGGTATCTGGTTTGCTTTCGCCTGTTAAGGCTGCTGTATTGAACGAGCCTTTTTTAGAAAGCAAAGTACCGTCCAATGGAATTTTTTCGCCAACTCGCACTTGTACTTTTTCACCAATTTCTACCATTTCGGGATTTACTGAAATGTAATTGTTTTCACGATATACCAAAGCCTCATTAGGTCTTACATCAAGAAGAGCTTTAATGTTTCTTTTGGCTTTTTTTACTGCCGCATTTTGGAACAATTCGCCCACGGCATAAAACAGCATTACGGCGACACCTTCCGGATATTCACCAATGACGAACGCACCCAAGGTGGCAATGGACATTAGGAAAAATTCAGTAAAGAAATCTCCGTTTTTAATACTCTTCCATCCTTCTGTCATCACAGGAAAGCCAACAGGAATGTACGCTATCACATACCACAAGATGCGAATCCAGCCCGAAAAGTGTGGAAACGCATTAAAATAATCAAGTGCAATTCCCACAATCAGCATTACAAAGCTGAAAATTGCTGGTACATAAACTTTAAATTTCCCTATGCTTTCTGCGCTGCTTTGGTTGTGGGCATCATTGCGCTTGTGAGTATCTGAAGAAGTTTTATTCAAATCTCTTAAATTGACTTTCTTTTTTTTCATTAGTTTGATAATAATTTTATTTTAATTCACAGTTATTCCAATCTCAACACCAATTGCGCAAACTGCACCTCTATGGTATCATCGATACCCTCTATTAAGAAATCCAAACCAGTATTTGAAACCAATAATTGTCCGGTTGCACTTA